>ERZ1036420.197-NODE-197-length-74664-cov-10.860821_pt1 | contig 74664 bp, 76 predicted proteins | sample MGYA00514220_ERZ1036420 | MGnify/ENA primary metagenome ERZ1036420 (study PRJEB33795, sample SAMN09464938) | human gut metagenome | host: Homo sapiens | place: USA: Stanford, California | collected 2016-10 | study: EMG produced TPA metagenomics assembly of the...
GGTTTTTTGCGTCCTTTTTCGGAATGGTACTCAGATTACAATGTTTCAACCTTTGCTCCTATATCAGCTCGGTGAATTTCAGACCGCCAAGGAAAGTGACGGTCATTTCGTCCTGCTTATTTATTTCGATGCTCTTGACGAGTTCGTGAAACAGCTTGTCATCGAACTCCTCGAGGGGTTCCTCTATTTCATTGAGCAGTGATCTCATCTTCAAGACCTCATCGAGCATAGTCTGGATCGTGGATTCAAAGGCACTCCTTCGCTCAGATTTCAGGTTGCTGATCTGCTTCTGGATGTCCCTGGCCTGTGACTGATATACCTCTATGGCAAGGTAGCCTTTTGTGCGGAGCTGTTCGAGCATGACAAGCTTTGCGTTCAGCTCGGCAATGCTCTGGCTCATCTTTCCGGCAGAGATATTATTGCGTTTATACAGGGCTGCAGCTGTCTCAAGCTTTGCGACCACCTGGTCGAGAATCCGTTCTTCTCCGAATCGGAGCTTGTTTACCATGGTGATGAATCCGTCATAGATCCGTTCTTCACTGTAGTATCCCGAAGGGCAGGCATGGGTGTCGGCGCTGTGTCTGGCACATACCCATTTGATTGCTCCGTTCCGAACCTTCCTGCGAAAGACCGAGCCGCACTCGGAACACCGAATGCGGCTCGTTAGAGGATAGGTATTCAGTTGTTCGGACTTTGAAAACCTTTCCTTTCGGTCTTGCAGCAATGCCTGAACCTTCTCGAAGGACTCCCTGTCTATGATCGGATCATGAGTTTCGCTGGCATAGAACATATCTTCCTGACCGCGGTTCTTCGACTGCTTGAACGGAACGGTGGTGTCTCGGTATGTCTTCTGATATCTGCAGTCACCCACGTAACGCTCATTGGAGAGAATATAGGATATCTTTGTGGATCGCCACTGCTCTTTACCGAGCTTGGTCTGGATGCCTTTTTCGGTCAGATCCCTTGCTATTTCACTGGTCGACCATCCACTCAGATATTGTTGGAAGATGTAGCGCACCACATCGGCTTCCCGGTCAAAGGCTTCGAGCTTTTTGTCCTGCAGCCGGAAGCCATATGGGGCGTTGCTGTCAACATATTCTCCTCGTTCCATCCGCTTTACGATGGAGAGCCGCTGGTTCTGTGAGATCGCCTTTGACTCCTCCTGTGCGATGGCGGAAAATGTATTGAGCAGCATCTCATCGCCCAGCGCCAGGGTGTAGATGCCTTCTTTTTCAAACTGGACGCCGATGCCGAGAAGCTTGAGCTTTCGGACATATTCCAGAGCCTCTTTCACGTTTCGGGCGAATCGGGAAACAGATTTGGTGATGATCAGATCGATCTGCTTGTGCTCACACATCTCGATCATGCGCTGGAACTCGACTCTGTTCTCAGCTTTCATACCGCTGAGTCCTTCATCGGCAAATATCTCAACGAGTTCCCACGAGTCATTGCTCTTTATCAGCTTGGTATACGCCCTGATCTGTGTGGCATATGAGTTGAGCTGATCAGCGGAATTGGAAGATACACGGCAATAGGCTGCGACCTTCGTCCGCTCATATGCTTGCTTGGATACTGGCGAGATCAGCTTTGCTTGAGCCATGTGTCTTCCTCCTTTCCTTTAGGGAGGTTTGCCCTACATTTTAGGGCAAACCTCTTTTTGTCGGCAACACAGATTATATCCACGGAACTTGACAAGTCCAGCGAAAATCGGAAGAAATATCTTTTTAATCTGCGATCACAATATCGGCGCCGGTGAGCTTGCGATAGTATTTCTTTGCCTTGGCATATTCCTTGTCATTGATGTATCCTCGCTCTCGCAGGGCTTTAAGGACAGCGATGATGCGGAGATAATTGGCGCTTTTCGTCTGTACTTCAGATAGCATGGGCTACTCTCCGTTCTTCCACCATCCGACACTGACCTCGCCGGTGACGCTGTTGCGGAGCACCTGTACTGTGCAGTTCGGATAGATCTCCTCGATGTCGAAGATGTTTGTTTCAATGTGTGTGATTACAGGAGCGTCCTCGCTTTTCGGCGAGGACGCTCCCATATCCGGCTTGTAGGCGTCAGGCATAGTATTCTTCTCCCTTCACACTTTCCATGAAGGATTTAACCTCCTCAACGGAATCCACGGTCGGATACTTGAGGAGAGCCATTTTCACTCTCGGAACATAGCTGCCTGTAGTGGCTCGGGAGTCCAGGATCGAAATCACGCCGGTGTCTGTCTCACAGCGGATCAGTCTTCCGACGCCCTGGCGGAGCTTGATCAGCATCTCGGGGACGGCATATTCATGGACGAACTTTGCCACATCTCCGACTGCTTCCTTCTTCTGCTCCATTGCTGCCGATCTCAGGGGAAACGGCAGACGAACGATAATCACGGAGGAGAGTCCGTCACCAACACAATCCACGCCCTCCCACATAGAGCCGGAAGCAAACAGAACTCCGTTCCTGCTCTTGCGGAAATCACTGATGACCTTCCTGTTGTTCCTTGTCATGCAGAACACTTCGTACTTGCCGAGCTGATGAATGGCTCTTTCGTACACGGCCTGCAGGACTTTATACGATGTGAACAGAATGGCGGTGTGACCGTTGGTCGCATCGATGAGCTGGAGGATTCTTTCCGTGATGGCATTGATATAGTCATCACTTTTGTTATCCGGCGCGGGCATGTCTTCGGGGATGTACATCCTGGTATGGTTCTGATAGTCAAAGGGGGAGGCAGTCGAGCACTCGCTCACGAGGTGTTTGGAGAGGCGGGCAATTCCGTTTTCCTTCTTGAAGAACGAAAAGTCCCTTCCATCGCTCATGGTACCGGAGGTCAGGACATAGCTGACGGATCGGTTCCACACATTCTTCTCCATCACATCTGCCATGTTCCGCGGGCAGCAGCACAGAGAAAGGCTGTTGCCGTCTTCCAATTCGAGCCAGACGTTGCTGTCGTTTTGCCGCACAAACTGCTCCAGCACCTTGATGATCCTTTTGCCGTCCATTTCGTATGCTCCGCGATGGGGCTTTCTACCGGCTTCGATCATAGCAATTGTTTCTGCCAGCCGGAGGATGAGGGAGACGCCTGCATCGGGAATTGTGATACCAAAGGTGCGCTCATCATTGAACTCACCGTCAGGGATCAGTTTCCGAAGCATGGCGAAGAGCTGCTGGTTTGTTTTCCTCGCTTTATCCAGGAAGTAATTGTACGCATCATCTTTGACTTTTTCGGATTTGAGGTATCTGACGGAGTTGATATACTTCTGGATCATCCCCTCGGAGAACTGTTCGCCGAAGGTAGTCTGCGCCGCTTCAAGCAGCTTGTGGGCTTCATCAGCGTATGTCAAGTAAGGACTAAAAAAATTTTGAGGTTTTTTCAGAAGAAAAACTCCGGGCAGAATTGTCTGCTCGGAGTTTTCTTCTGAAGGGATAAGCCCAGCCTCTTATTCAGTTTTCAGATACTGAAGGAACACGTCAGAGAAGTTCCACAGGATCTCAATGTGCTCACCATCCGTAATGAGAACTTTCTTGATGAATGCAAGTACCATCTCATTTGTGAGTTGCTTTTCACCTGCATACTTCTTGATATTAGCAAGGACTGTGCTGGCCTCATCAGAAGCTTCAGCTTGAACGGCCTGAAGCTTCCTTTCGAGCGCAGTGATGCTCTCGGAGAGGCTTGCAATCTGCTGATCCATTTCAGACCTCAGCTTCAGATAAACGGTCTTGTCCATCTCGCCGGACATATACCGATCCATATTTGCAAACTTGTCTGTGTTCAGCTTCGTGAGTTTTCGCTGCATCTCAGCAATGGACAGTCGGTAGGCCTCCTGATCATTGCCAAGAGCAGCCTTTTTCTTTTTAAGCCTGCCAGAGAGTTCATCACTAAGCGCAAAGAGCGACTGGAGCGCCTGCCATACTGCTTCGTTGATGACATCTTCATACATCTTCTCTTGGCAGCACACTGTCTCAACCGCATACTTGCTGGAGTTGCAGAGATAATATGGTCTCTTAAGCCTCGGATAGTACTGAAGAGCACGACCACATCCAGCACATCGAGCTACTGTTCTCAGTGGATAGTCTCTCGCAATGCGGGAAGAAGGACTTTTCATTTTACGGACAACCTCATTGGCCTTCAGGAATTCTTCTTTCGTCACAATGCTCTCATGCATTCCTTCGACGATGACTTGCTCATCCTTCGGGACAGCAATGGAGTGTTTCCACCCCACTTCCGTGCCCTTACGCTTATGACCAACTACCGCACCATAATACATTTCCTGCTGAAGGATCTTAAGCACCATTGTAGAGTTCCAAGACATCTGCTCCGTTGTATTTCTGAATTTCCGTGTATCGGGATGGGTCTTTTGAAAATACGCCCCCGGAGTGACAACTTCTTCTTCATTGAGCTGTGCTGCAATCTCAGCTGTTTTCATACCGTTGATTGCAAGCTCAAAAACATGACGGACTATGCCAGCAGCTTCCGGATCAAGCTCCAGCTTGTTCTTGATGGCAGGATGTTTGCGCAGGCCAAAAGGAACGTGACCGCCTATGTACTCTCCACGTTTCATTTTAGCGCGTTTTGCCGTTGATACTTTCACAGAAAGGTCTTTGGAGTAATAGTCATAAAGAATGTTCTTCATGACCACATCCAGACCACCCGTCGTTCCTTTATAGTCATTACTGTCGTACTGATCATTGATGGAGATAAAACGCACTCCAAGGAACGGGAAAATACGCTCAAGGTAATCTCCAAGTTCAATATAGTTTCTTCCGAAACGGGAGAAGTCTTCTTGTGTCAAGTAGGAACTAAAAAATTTTTGAGATTTTACAAGCCGTTCATAGGCGGATGACCACCCGTGAACGGCTTGTAACATTCAGCCTATTTGATTTCTGCTTTCTCAAAGATGTCTTTGAACTTCCAGACGATTTCGATGTTGTTCTGTCCATGAACATAGATAACAGAGATCAGCGCATGGGCAAGCTCGTAAGTAAGCCCTTCGCATTTCTGGAAATCGCCGACCACCTTGTCAAGCCTCTCATCGGAACAGGGATGCTCAGAATCAAGCTCCTGCATCCGCTCATGGCCTTGCCGGATTGCTTCTTCATTTTCGGCTATCTTGGCGTCCACCTCCGCTTTTCGCTTGAGATATTCCGCCTTTGTGATGCTGGTCAAAGTGTACTTCTCATACAGCCGGAGCTTTACTCCCTTGAGCTGTTCAGACTGCTTTTGCAGATCGCGGATTGTATCGGCACATTCTGAGATAGCAGATTTTCTCCGCTTGCTGATCTCATGTTCTTTGACGGCTTTCTTTTCGACCAGTGTGAGCATTTGCCCAATCGCTTTGTAAGCCGCGTTCTCAAGCCATGACTCGCTGTATTTTTCACCAACTGGGCACTCCGTATCGCGGTCATGTGTTGAGTGAGTACACTGATAGAAATATCCGCCCTCATTTCGGAGCTTTCGCCGGGTAAGGGTGCGTTTACAGTTGCCGCAGCACACAAGACCTTTGAGGGGATAATAGCGCAGATTCCGTTTGGGATTCTTCTCACCGCCCCGGATAACTGCCTGAGCCAGCTCAAACTCTTCCTTGCTGACAATCGCTTCGTGCATCCCTTCGACGATGATCCAGTCCTCTTTCTTTTGAGAAATAGTTTTCCGAGAACCCACACCGCCGGACTTTCGCTTGTGGCCGACCGTTGCTCCTGTGTAAACATAGCTCGTCAGAATCTTGTAGACCATAGAAGCCGTCCAGCTTATCTTTTCGCTCATGCGGCTATACTTCTTCTTGTCAGGATGTTTGCCTTTGAAATATTGCCCGGGCGTCGGGATGTTATCATCGTTCAGGCTAAGGGCAATCTGTGAGGTATTCCGTCCTTTAAGGGCTTCGTTAAAGACCCTGCGCACGACCTCTGCGGCCTCCGGGTCAAGCTTGAGCTTGTTGCGGATTTCGGGATGAAGCACATAGCCGTAAGGAGCGTAGCCGCCCACATACTTGCCTTGCTTCATCATCTGGATTTTCGCGGTTGTCGTTTTGACAGAAAGATCCTTGCTGTATGCGGCATAGATAATGCTGCGCATGACAACCTCAAGACCGCCGGTTGTTCCCTTGTAATCGTCGCTGTCATAGCCGTCGTTGATGGAGATAAAGCGAACGCCCATGAACGGGAAGGTGCATTCGAGATAATTGCCCGTCTCAATGTAATCACGAGAGAAGCGGGAAAAATCTTTGACGCAGATCAGGTTGATCTCCCCGTGCCGGACTTTCTCCATCATCGCCGAGAACTGAGGACGATGAAAATTTGTCCCGGTATAGCCATCATCCGCGAACTCAAGCCTCGGATATTTGGAAAGCGTAGGATGATTGTCAAGGTAGTGGTTGATGAGCATACGCTGGTTGCCGATGCTGTCACTCTCGGCCTTGCTTCCGCTGCCGGTATCTTCATCAGCCATAGAGAGGCGGATGTAGATGCCGATTGTGTAGTCTTTGTTCATTTACATCGCCTCCTGAACTTCTTTGATACTCTGAATGGTCAGCTCGTAGATGTCACCGTACTTCATGATCAGCTCCACAGCGCCGCCCTCATGGACTTTGACCAATTCAACAGACTCGTCTACTAAATCCTGAGAGAGCTGCGTTGCTGTGCTGACGGATTTCATCAAGGTAATCCACTTGTTATCGACCGACATAGCTTCGTCGAACTTGCTCCGGCGCTGTACTGCCTCATCCAGACGGCGGGACAGGTCAGCGTATTGTTCATCATAGCTCTTTTTGGCAAAGGAGTATTCCGCTTCATCCAGAAGCCCCTCAGCATAATCCTCGTAGAGGCGTGTCCGCTTCTTAGAAACGCCGTTGAGCCTCAGATTCAGGCTTGTAATGAGTGCATTCTGTTGATCGCGAATGTTCTTCTCGCCCTCGCTGCCCCTGAGCTTATCCAGCAGCTTGTCATAGTCAAGCGCAGCCTCAACTTGAAGCTGGATCGCTGCAAGCACATTCGCTTCAAGCGTGTCCTGCCTCGTGTAATGAGAGGTACAGTGCTCATATCGCCTGGTGACCGAAGTGCTGCACTCATAGTAGGCATACCAGCGTCCCCGCTTGTCCTTGTCGATCCTCTTGCGGTGAAAGTACATCTTCTTCCCACAGTCAGCACAGACGATTTTACCCTCGAACAGGTTGACGAGCGTTGCTCGGATTTCTTCGGTCTTCTGCATACTCGTCTGCCGAGCCTCAGAAGCCGCTTGGAGGATGTCCTGCACCTTCTGGAAGTCCTCACGGGAGATAATTGCCTCATGGGTGTTCGGGAACACAATCCACTCGTCCTTATCCTTGACATTATGGGACTTGATGCCCTTGTAGATTGCTTGCATGGAGCGGCCAAGGACGGTATCGCCCACATAATGCGGATTGGTCAGGATGCCGTACAGCGTTGAACTGTACCAGCCTTTGCAGGAGCATCCATCGCCTTTGCGGGTTCCGGTCTGCCGCTTCCGCAGCTCCGTATTTGGCGCTCCCATCCGGTCAAGCTCATCGAGGATCATGGGGATTGACCATCCCTCGATTTTCCACTGGAACATGAGCCGCACATACTGCGCCGTCTCTTCGTCAATGACCATGTTTGTGTGTTCTTCATTCCACCGATAGCCATACGGGAGGTTTCGCTTCTGGAATGTCCCTTGCTCCATCTGCGCTTTCAGGGCAGTGGAGACTTTGCGGGAAATATCCTTTGAGTAGAGGGCGTTTATCATGTTTTGCAGCGGAATCATCAGGCTCTCGTTCGAGCTGTCCGTATCGAAGTTGTCATAGTGCTCCTTGATAGCAATAAACCGCAAACCGATCTGCGGGAAAATGCGCTCAAGGTAGGTGCCGGTTTCGATGTAGTCACGGCCAAAGCGGCTGAGATCGCGGACTACAAGGCATTTAATCCTGCCGCTCTTGATGTCAGTCATCAGGCGGTTAAACTCCGGCCTGTCGAAAACCGTACCCGTCCGTCCGTTATCCACATAAACATCGACGAGATCTAGGTAAGGACACCCTGCAATATAGGACTTGCATATCTCGATCTGGTTGGTGATGACATCCACCTTTTCAGACTTGCCGCTGTTCTCCACAGAGAGACGGGCATAAATGGCCGTCGGGAAGATTTGCAGCGGTGCTGCTTCGCAGACCGGCTCTGCGGCTGCGATTTTTCTGCTTTTTCGTGCCATACGCTCATCCCTCCTTTATCCGGCAACGGCAAGTTCGTCGGCATAGCCGAGAACATATTCAAGTGTCTGCTGATACTCGTCTTTGTACTTGAAGACAATCTCTATCGCGTGATCCTCATAAATCAGGATGCGGTCAACCAGTGCCATGAGGACGCGGCGGTTCAGTTCTTCAATGTTTTCATACTGCTTAAAGAGCGTGACCCAATTTCGTTCAGTAGCCCCGGTTGTAACCGACTGCTTCATTTCCTTTTTCACGCGGAGAAGGGCTTCCTGTTTTTCCTCGATGATCTTGGTGTAGCTGTTGCGGAACTCAAAGTATTCCGACTTGTCGATGATCCCGTCCGAGAGGTCTTCGTAGAGCCGGAGCTTGAGCTTCTGATACCGCTCAATCTCTTCTTCGAGCTTCGCAATCTGCGCCTCATAGTTAAACGCTTTGCGATTCTGGGAAGGAAGCCTCTCAATCATCTCAAGCGCTTTTTCCAGATTGACCACAAGCTCGATCTGGTCATGGATGGCGCGAAACACCTTTTCCTCAACCTCTTTTGCGCTGATGCTGTGCGGGCTGCAGGTCCGGCTATGTTTGTTCGTCGAGCAGACATAGTAGATGTATTTCTTTGTCTTCGACGGGACGGTCTTGCGTGTCATGGACTGCTGGCAGTCTGCACAGAACAGGAAGCCGGAAAACAGGTGTGCCTCGTCCTGATCAGGCGAGCAGCGCATATCCCGCTTCATCATGGTCTTGACGGCCATGAAATCTTCATAAGAAACAAGCGCTTCATGCGCCCCCTCGACTTTGACCCACTCGGTTTCGTCTTTCGGCTGCACAACGCGCACCTTGTAGTTTGGCGTACCGCGCTTGCCTTGGGCAAGAACACCGATATATACCTCATTGGTGAGGATGCGCTGGACAGCTTTGTAAGTCCACTTTGCAGTGTCGCCGGTCTTGAAGACGGTATCGAACTTCACCCCCGCCGAGTGCTTATACTCCATAGGGGAAAGCACACCCATCTGATTCAGCCTTGCGGCAATGCGGCCGATGGAGAAGCCGTCCTTGTACATGGCAAAGATCATCTGCACATACTCGCTGACAGCCCCATCGACGATGAGCTGGTTTTTGTTATCCGGCGATTTCTTGTAGCCATAGGGAGCGAACGCCCCGACGAACTCACCGTTCTTTTGCTTGACCTCCAAGCTGGATCGAATTTTCATGGAAATATCCTTGCAGTAGGAGTCGTTGATGAGGTTTTTGAACGGGATAACAAAGGAATCCGACTGCGGATCGCCGGTCAGACTATCGTAAGCGTCGTTGACCGCGATAAAGCGGATGCCGAGCTGCGGGAATATCTTTTCCAGATACCGCCCGCCGTCGATGTAGTTTCTCGAAAAGCGGCTGAGGTCTTTGACCACGATGCAGTCAATCGCGCCTTTGCGGATTGCGTCTTCGAGCTTTTTGAAGTTCGGACGATTGAAGGAAACGCCGCTATAACCATCGTCAACGAACGGCTCGCAGACGATTTCCAGATCGTCATGCCGTGCAATGTAGTCCTCGCAAATGGCTCTTTGGCTTGCGATGGAGTTGCTTTCAACTTTGTCCCCGTCTTCACGGGACAGGCGGCAGTAAATCGCCGTCCGGTAAACTTTTCCGGGCATAAAAATAACCTCCGTTTTCTGTTTGGTGTGATACATCAAATCAGAAAGACGAAGGCTTCTGCTTCTTGTATGAGGAAAACACGATAAAGCCACACGACCCTCAAGGGCAGCGGCTTAGTCCATGTATTCTTTTTTGACCTGACTTCATTGTATCACAGGCTCAATCGCTTGTCCATAGAACCGGGCGAAAAGATTCAGTTTGTTCATAATCAAAGTCCTCTCAGATAATGTTCCAGACAGTCCTCCAAGGTGGTGTCTGTCTTCGAGAAGCTGATCTTCACGACGGTCTTCCCGTCCAGATAGCAATACGGGTTTCTGATCTGTCGGATAAAATCCCGCAGCCGGTCATCCTGCGCAGCCGCAGGCTCAAGCCGGATGCTGTCCCGCTGGACAAGGGTACTGCGGTCAACCGTCTTCGGGTTGACGCTTCTCATGGTTTCTACGCTCATCATATTACAAACACCTCCCTGATGATGTGAATTGTATTCAGGACAAAAGGATATGGCGGAGCGCCGGTTAGGGACACTCCGCCACATAGTTTTCATCCTGAAAACTTATATGCTGAATGTAGCTAATTGGTTTGTTTCGTGTTCCGGCATATTTGCAGCTCGCACCCCTGCCAGAAGAGCCTCGCGGCTCCGGGAATGCTACGGACTACCAACGGTTAATCGGTATCATGGGACTCTCACCCCTCCGAGGAACGCTCCGAGCCGCCCCCGGCAATCCGGGAACGGAAGTATCATTATACCCAACTTCTCCATCATGGCGAACAGCCGCACCACACGGCAGTTTAGCCTCTCTGCTGATCGCTCGCTTCCGTGAGGAAGGTCTTGGCGGCAGAAGGCAAGTCGCTTCGAGAAAAGAGGAAAGATCCGCAGCACTGGATATTCTGTTTTCAAGGTACTGTGAAGCCGGTCTTGATTGACCCCTTCACTTTACAACGGACATTTTTTGAGCGAATTAGCGGGTCTCTCAAAAAATTTTTTTGAATTTTTTTCTGATCGCATCCCGCGTGTCTTTGACAGTGGAAAACGAAAGGCCGTTCTGCTTGGCATACGACAGCATACTCATGTTGCCGCGCATACAATTCATGTACACATCAAGCTGCGGCTTAGTCAGGCTGCGGATAAATTCCTGTTCGAGCAAGCCGGTGATGATGTCTTCCTCCATCTTTTCCGGGGACTCCAGCCATGCGGATGCCTTTACATCATCTTCCGGCACAGCGTCCAGCGACAGCACAGTGGAAGGCTGCGTTTCCTCGCTGTCTTCGCTGTCAGATGCTCCCCCGGTATCGTAGGAGCGACGGAGCTTCTTCTCCTCATTGCGGAGTGCTTTCATGACCTCGCGGTCAACCTCCGTAGTCTCGCCGGTGTCCTTCACGCGCACCATGCACTTGCCATCCTCGGAAATCCAGAGGTCGTAATCGAACTCGATGGGTGTTTTGGGGATTCTTTTCATTGTCTTGTCCTTTCCGCTGGCTCGGAGCAGCGGATGGACAAGACTAAAAAAGAGCCGCATGACGGTGAGCTGATCTTCCCATACCGATAAAACAGAGCTTAGAAAACTCTGTTCATGCGGCATTAGGAAGACTCACCAATCAGCGGCTCCACAGCACAGCTATAAAATATTGAATTGTATTTGTTATCTCCTTACCTTCTGTGAAGGCGGAGGTATAACCGTCTCATGTTGATCACATCAAATACGGTTTCCCGGCCACAGGCTTTGCACTTGGCCTGTATGTGACCACGGGAATCCTCGAATACGGCGATGGCGTTATGCCCACAATATGGGCATTTCACCATGCGCATCTTCTGGTTGACAATGGCGCATCGCGCCCTGCGGATTTTCTCCTGCATCTCCGGTGAAGGCTCTGAGACACGAATGCTTTTCTTCATGCCCACACCTCCAAAGGATCGTTGTACTCGCTGGATGGCCGTGTTTCCAAGTGGCCGAGCTGTCTCAGCCGGATGACTGCGGCTGTCTTGGAAACGCCGAACTGCTGGCAGATCATATCAAGGGCAACCTTATCCCAATAGGCATAAGTTCCATCATAGCTGACGAGTTTCCGGCCCCTGGCATAGTACGCAACGGCAAGATCAATTTCCCGCTGGGGCATCAGGATGGCCGCGCCTAAGACATTGGCTTGCCATTCATTCCAGTCCTCGCGGGTCTTTAGCTCCCGGAGCGAATAGGCTGTCCGGGCGGAGTATTTCCGCCGACAAGCTTCCCGGATTTTGTCTGTCTCCATCTGGAACAGGATTTGATGGGCGCACTCATGGGCGAGTGTAAACCGCCTTTTCCCGCAGAGCTTGCGAATCTGTGAAGGCTCGATAAAGTTCCTGTCCATCAGAACTTCGTTTCGGTGCAGCGGGATTTTGCGCTGAAAGCCTCTGTCCTCCACGATGTACTCGGTATCGGTGTAAGCGGTCAGTCCGCAGATGCTTCCGTCCTCAGACAGATAAGCGAACGAAACATTCAGGCCGAGATATTCACGGGCAAACTGGTCAATCGGCGTACCGCGAGGCAATCGCCTCCCATCCGTATCGGGTCCGAAAAAGAACTCGTTAAAATCTTTTGTGACCGCCGCAGCGATTTCTTCAATCTCTTTGTGCGATAAAATCATCTGGCTCCCTCCTTTGCTTCTACAAACCATTTTGTTCCCTCCTGAAAGAGGTACGATTCCCTCCCACGGATCATCACAGTATAACGAATACCGCCGCCTCCAACTTTTTTAGAAGCTGCACGGCATTTGTACAGGATTTGGTCAATCTGAAATATCAGGCCGTTTTCCCAACGGATAAACCGAGGATGACATACTCCTTCTTCGTCAACATCCAAGTTGACCGAGACATACGCCTTTCGGCAATGTGTGTTCGTCATAGCCTACCTCCATGTGCTCTAAAAGTTACGCAAAACCGGGCATAACTTCCGTATTCCTGTTGACATACACACTGTTCGTGTGGTATCATAATCACGAACGGGGCGTTCGCGTTGATTACAGCATAGCATGAACAGATATTTCATGTCAATGCCATTTGCAAAATTTCTGTTCGTGTCCATAATTGTTTGAGAAAGAGGTGCCTTATGAGTTTCAAGGATAAGCTGAAAGAGAAAAGGTTGGAAGCGAACCTTACGCAAGTGCAGCTCGCCGAAAAAGTATCTGTGACACCGAGAACCATCCAGCACTATGAGCTTGGCACTCGCAAACCGACAAAGCTCGATATTGTGGAAAAGTTGGCGAAAGCGTTGAATACCACGCCGGAGTATCTGCTTGGGCAAAATGGTTTGCTGGTGGTAGCGGCTCATGAACAGGGCGGCTCCAAAGCAGCCAGAGATATTGACGAGCTTGTCAGTGAAGTGACCGGTATGTTTGCCGGTGGGCGGCTCAGTGATGAAGCGCTCGATGGCGCTATGAAGGCGTTGAACGATGCTTACTGGATCGCCAAAGAGAAAAACAAGAAATACACTCCGAAGAAATACCGTAAGGGGACGAGCAAACAGTAAGGTGTTTCGCTGTTTGCGATGCCTCCATCAGCGGGAGGTGAGACGATGAATGCTGAAAATCTCTCGAAGGTCGGCAGCAGACTTGTGAAACGCTGCGGGACACGAGATCCGTTTAGCATAGCACGGCAGCTTGGCATTGAGGTCCTGTTCTGTGAGAACTTCGGCCCTCTGAAAGGGATGTACCGGGTGATCAAGCGCAGCCGTTTTATTTTCATAAACGAAAACCTGAGCGGGCGGATGCAGCGGATTGTTTGTGCTCATGAGCTTGGGCATGACCAGTTGCATCGCAATCTGGCAAAAGGAAGCGCAATACAGGAGTTCATGTTATATGACATGACCACGAAGCCGGAGTATGAGGCGAACATCGTTGCCGCTGAAATCCTGCTCGACACCGATGAGATTCTTGAGTACATCTATGACTACGGCTATACATCCGAGCAGATTGCACGGGCAATGGGAACAGACATCAATTTGGTTGCCTTGAAAATTGCCCACTTGGCGGAAAGCGGATATGATCTCCGGCGCATTGAACATAGGAGCGACTTCCTGAAATGAAGACCTTAGAGGGAGGCGACGAACGATTTGAACTATGACTCCTATCTTGCCCGTGCCATAGAGATTTTTAACGACAAGATGGATGCAGACTTTTCCCGCGATGATGTCATCCTTACCTGCTTTATGACCGACGATCAGGAAGAAATCTTTGAGCAGTTCTGCGCTCAGTATTTCCCTTACCGGCTAAAAGACCGGTATCAGGAGGAAGGCTACTTCGATTTCCGGGCATCCTCCTTTATCGGGATGGACAACGGAGGTAAGGACGGCATCCTGCTCCGCACGGACATACCCTACCATCCTGTTGAGCTGCTTCATATCTTCCTGCATGAGCTGGCGCACATTTACTGCGTCCATCATGAACTGGATGGGAAAAGCTTTTATGACGAATACTGTGAAGGCTATGCGCATTCCAACGAGGAAGATGGCATGATCAACGCCGGATATGCCGTCTGGCGGGAGTGTATTGCAGAGATTATTGCGATTGAATGCGACGATAACTGCGACATCTTTCCGATACGGGACAAGAAGAAAATGCTCGCCCAACTCAGGGACGAGATCAACCAGCGGGACGGCAAGCTGCTTGTGAGCGAGATTCTAACAGCGGTGATGACCAGCGCTGAGGTCGAGGCATCCCAAACATGGGATGAAGCTGAGAAAGCAATCCACAGCTTAAAGCTGTTTGATACTGCACCGGAGATGGATTTGATGAGGCTTGTCTTCAACCAGCTCCAGGACAGGCTGATTGAAATTGATGTGGACTTTATTTCAGAACTGGGCTTCCTGTATCTGAATATTTTATCCCTTAGTTTACTGCGAAACTTCCAGATGCCTTGAAGGCAACATTCAGTATTGATATGAGACAGCAAATCGGGAGGTGTGAAGATGAGTATAAAAGAAGCGCTGATCGGCGTATTTTCAGATGATCCCATCAACTGGTTAAAATGGGGAATTGTATTTGCGATTCTAATTGGCGGTTATATTATTGCCATTCCGCTTTATGGGAAAGTCTCATCCCGTCTGAGCTGGGAGCGCAAGCGGGATATTGCGCGAAGCAGGGACCATGTGATTAAGGCAGCTCTTGTTAAAAAGCATCCAAAAGGCGAAGTTGGAAAGTACGATTGGAGCGCTAACTACCATTACGAATTACAGGGTGAAGAGCGAGAATATCACGCCTACTTCAAAGAACCAACCAGACCACCTGTTTATCTGTATCTGTACTATTTGGATAATCCCCGTAAGCTGTTTTCGGTGGAGGAATATCACTATGAGAACCACAAAGCAATCCTGCTTCTGCCTGTCATTTTTCTTCCGTGGATTTTGGCGTTGGCTGCGATGTTCCTTTTGAACATCCCGTTGCCAACAAGGTGAGTCGGAACCAATAGAATTTGCATGGAGAAATATAAAATGGAAAATACCGTATTTGAACGCAATTATGAGATTGTAGAAAAAGATGACCACGCAACGGCTGTATTTGAGCGAGCCTTTGCCCCCGGCGGCTTTATGGAAGAGTTTACAAAAAAGATGGACGCGATCCCGAAGGTCATTGTGCCGGAGGATAAGGAAAACTACGAATATCTGCTCAACCGTTGCGATGACTTTGCAAAGCGGCATCATGGTAGGATTCGCGGCGTTGTTGACTATGAGCACTGGGACGCACATATCGACCTATATCTGAAAATGCTGGAATTTGACGATGCTGAGGATATGGCCTTCGTAAAGGAAATCGGTGAAAAGGCGCACTATCTTTGCATCACGCCAGAAGAAGGCGGAGGCTTCCGCGTCCATATCATGATCAACTATTTTGAAGAGCTGATGTCAGAGGATTACGGCTCATACCTGAAATACGAAACGCTTATGGAGGATGAAGAGCTGGCCTCCATGTTTGATATACCGGAGCTATCCCCGGAGGAAGAAGCAGTTGCCCTGTTGATTAAGGAAATCCTTGACCGGTTTGATAACGAAACCGAGGTGGACAGGACAACAGCATTCAAGGCTGCACTCAACTATGTGATGCGCCAGGGCGAAGAAGAGAAAAAGAGCCTCGAAGGAATTGCCGCAACACTGACGGTGCTTCTTGAAAAGGTGCTGGACGAAGAACAGAATATGGAGGGACAAGACTCATGAAATACATTCTCTATCGCTCTTTTGGTGATCTTGATAAGGCTGTTAAGAAGCATGAACTTGTTGCCGTTGAAACCGGAAAGAATATTGATGATGTAACCGATGCTCTGATTAAAGCGGCAGCGGATGACCTTGCCGGTATGCCGGAATATGAACGCTGTGAGACAGCGGCCTATGCACCGGAGCCGACCAAAGACTTTCGGAAGGTGCGGCGCTATCAGTACGAGATGACGGGCATTGTTTATCCGCCGAATGCCGATAAGAACATCCTGATTGATTTTGGAATCGTAGAGAAGGAAGAATAAATAAGGTTACTTGCTTCTTCCTGACTAAGAAACAGAGCGACAAATTAGAATTTGGAGGAATGGATATGAGAAAATGTATTCGCTGTAATTGTAATATGATTGAAAATTATGATGTAAAGGTTGAGGGTGGAGCATACGGCCTAAAGGTAACAAAGCAAGGAATTTTCAAAGATAATCTTGGCAAGGTTCATGTTGCGGTATGTCCCGAATGTGGGTATCTCGAATTTTATCTTGAAGATACCAAAAAGATAAAAGAATAAGCAAAAACCCAGCTTGTATGACAAGTGATAAATCCTAAGTTGTAGAGCAGAAAATTGGAATCTTTCGAGGTGACAACGAAGACAGGAAATAATTTTGAAGAATGAAAGGCGGGTGATATTGTGCCTCTTCAAATTGTACGAAACGACATCACGAAAATGAAGGTTGATGCTATCGTCAATGCGGCGAACAGCTCTCTTTTGGGCGGTGGCGGTGTTGACGGCTGCATCCACCGAGCTGCGGGACCGGAGCTGCTTGCCGAGTGTAAGACGCTGGGTGGCTGCGAAACCGGCAGCTCGAAAATCACAAAGGGATATAGACTGCCCTGCAAATATGTGATCCACACCGTCGGACCGCGCTGGCGGGACGGAAAACACGGAGAACGGGAAAAGCTTATCTCCTGTTACCGCGCTTCCTTGGCGCTGGCGAAGGAGCACGGCTGCGAGACGGTTGCCTTTCCGCTGATCTCATCGGGTATCTACGGCTATCCGAAAGACCAGGCATTGAAGGTAGCCATAGACACGATCAGCGACTTCCTTCTGGAAAATGACATGACCGTCTACATCGTCATCTTCGACCGCAAGGCATATCAGATCAGCGAGAAGCTGTTCTCCGACATTTCCGCATACATAGACGATACTTATGTGGATGCGCATACGGATAGCCGCGCTTCACAGCTTCGCCGGATGAAGATGCTTTCGGAGGAAGCAATATGTGGCGCTCCAATGGCGGCAAGCACGAAAAGTCTTGACGATGCTCTTTCGCAGATCGACGAGAGCTTTTCTGAAATGCTGCTTCGTAAAATCGACGAGAAAGGCATGACCGACGCGCAGTGCTATAAAAAAGCAAACATCGACCGCAAGCTCTTCTCGAAGATCCGCAGCGACCGGCTGTATAAGCCGTCAAAGCCCACGGCGCTTGCCTTTGCGATTGCCTTGGAGCTTCCGCTGGATGAAACGAAAGAAATGCTCATGAAGGCGGGTTTTGCCCTCTCACACTCCAACAAGTTTGACATCATCATTGAGTATTTCATTGAGAACGGGAACTACAATGTCTTCGAGATCAACGAGGCTCTGTTTGCCTTTGACCAGAGCTTGCTCGGAGCGTAAAGTCTGAAAGAGATGGTGGAAAACATGAATGTCAAAAAAACACTCGGTATTGGTATAGGAGCTGTCATTGCTGGGCTTGGCGCATACAAATATTTCACAGGAAAGGAACCTCAAAAATACAGCAATAAGTGGTTTGACACGGTATCAGATGAGGTACTTAAAACGTAAAGAGAAGTTGTGCGAAAACAGTTCTGTTCTGCGGGAGACGATTTTTCTTTGGCTGTGAGGTTAGAAAACCTCTTGCGAGTATTTGATTCTGTTTTAAGCAAGCGAGCTTGGGGCGATGAAACTCCCCACGGTCCGGGCTATCACAGAGAACACGGATATAATCTATATAAAGATGACTAAGCGATCCTATCCGTTTGATTGAAAGGAGGCAGCCGGAGCATGAAGCAGCGCACCTATATCGCAATCGACCTAAAAAGCTTTTATGCTTCGGTCGAGTGCCGTGAAAGAAACTTAGACCCGCTGGACACAAACCTCGTCGTTGCGGATGAGAGCCGGACGGACAAGACCATCTGCCTTGCAGTTACACCCTCTCTCAAGAGCTATGGTATCTCCGGTCGCGGGAGGCTGTTTGAGGTCAAGCAGCGCGTCAAGGAAGCTAACGCCGGACGGCAGCATGACGCGCCGGGGCGAAAGCTGGAAGGCTCATCGTATCTCTTCTCTGAGCTGCAAGAGAACCCGTCCCTCGCCGTTGACTTCATCATTGCGCCGCCGCGAATGGCATACTACATGGAGTACAGCACCCGCATCTATCAGGTTTACATGAAGTATGTTGCGCCGGAGGACATCATCATCTACTCCATCGACGAGGTGTTCATGGATGTCACTGACTACCTCGCCACCTACAAGCTGTCTCCCCATGACCTTGCCATGAAGATCATTCTCGATGTCCTCTCGACAACCGGTATTACAGCAACTGCGGGAATTGGCACAAACCTCTACCTCTGCAAAGTGGCGATGGATATTGTCGCCAAACATATTCCGGCGGATAAGAACGGAGTCCGCATTGCCGAGCTGAATGAGATGAGCTATCGCAAGACGCTTTGGTCACACCAGCCCCTCACCGACTTCTGGCGGGTAGGCAAAGGATATGCCAAGAAGCTTGAAGAGAACGGGATGTTCACGATGGGCGATGTTGCCCGCCGCTCCGTCACGGATGAGGATTTGCTTTACAAGCTCTTCGGCAAGAATGCGGAGCTGCTGATTGATCATGCTTGGGGCTGGGAGCCTTGCACCGTGGAGGCAGTCAAGGCGTACAAGCCGGAAAGCAACAGCTTGGGATCTGGACAGGTGTTGCACCAACCTTATGAGGCAGACAAAGCGCGGCTCGTTCTCCGGGAAATGGCAGACCTTCTCTCGATGGACTTGGTTGACAAAGGCTTTGTCACCGACCAGCTCGTTGTCACGATAGGCTACGACATTGAGAACCTGACCGACCCGGAACGCCGGAGGAAGTATCGCGGCGCAGTCGTGAAGGATCACTACGGGCGGCAGATACCGAAACACGCCCACGGCACAATCAATCTGGAACGCTACACCTCTTCCACGAAGCAGATCATGGATGCCGCCGGGGAATTGTTCGACCGGATCACAGACAAGAGCTTGCTCATCCGGCGGCTGAACATCACAGCGACCCATGTGATTGACGAAGCCTCTGCTCCTTCTTCTAAGGACAATTATGAGCAGCTTGACCTCTTCACCGATTATGCTGCGCTTGACGCGAAGCGCAAGCAGGAAGACGAAGAGCTGGCACGGGAAAAGAAAGTACAGCAAGCCATGCTCACCATCAAAAAGAAATTCGGGAAAAACGCCATTCTCAAGGGGATGAATCTTTCGGAGGGAGCGACGGCAAAGGACCGGAATGAACAGATTGGAGGTCACAAGGCATGAGCGATGATTACAAGGACATCATCAATCTCCCTCACCATGTCTCATCAAAAAGACCGCAGATGCCGATGCTGGACAGAGCCGCGCAGTTCTCTCCTTTCGCCGCTCTCACCGGGTACGATGACGCAATTCATGAAACAGGACGGCTGACAGATGAAAAGATCGACCTCAGTGAAGAGGAAAAAGAGGCGCTGGACAGAAAGCAGCAGATCCTCATGGAAAGGCTTGGCGACCATCCTGCGCTGACCGTCACCTACTTCGTCCCGGACGCAAAGAAGTCCGGCGGGGCGTATGTGACAAAGAGCGGAAACCTCAAAAAGATAGACGAGTTTGAACGCCTGATGATGCTCATGGACGGGACGAAAATCCCGCTGGATAATGTCGCTGACATCGAGAGCGAATTGTTCCGCGATATGTTTTGAATGTCGCTTTCCATGCGACCAAACCGAAGATGATTTCTCCTATACTGTGACTGTAAGCAAAAGCAGTCACAGTTTTTCTATATGGGAGGATTCATCATGAAAAAGAACTTAACCGAGATCGTCTTTATCCTTGACCGCAGCGGCTCTATGAGCGGGCTGGAAGCCGACACCATCGGCGGCTTCAACTCCATGATCGAGAAGCAGAGAAAGGCAGACGGCGAAGCGCTTGTCTCCACAGTCCTCTTCGACAATATGAGCGAGGTGATCCATGACCGCGTGAACATCCACGACATCAAGCCGATGACAGACAGGGACTATACCGTCCGGGGCTGCACGGCTCTTCTGGATGCCATCGGCGGTGCGATCCATCACATCGGCAATGTCCATAAGTACGCCCGACCGGAGGATGTACCGGAGCATACGCTGTTTATTATCACCACGGACGGAATGGAGAATGCGAGCCGGTTTTACAGCAGCGACCGGGTGAAGCAGATGATCGAGCGGCAGAAGGCAAAGTATGGCTGGGAGTTCCTGTTCCTCGGCGCAAACATTGACGCGGTGGAAACGGCGCGGCACTTTGGGATCGGAGCTGACCGAGCCGTCAATTACCACTCTGACAGCGCCGGGACGCAGCTCAACTATGAGGTGCTGAGTGAGGCAATTTCCGCCGTCCGTTGCAGCGCCCCGCTCGGCGCAGATTGGAAGCGCCGGATTGACGAGGACTACGAGAAACGCGGTAAAGGGAAAAAGAAATAAGCTGCACAAGCATGAGGGAAGGCGCTTTCGAGCGCCTTTTTTCTCTTCCATACCGCTAATTTCCTTATAAAATGTCCGTTGTAAAGTGAAGGGGATTTTTACGGGGAGAAGCACCGGGAATACGATTTTGAGAGAATAGCAAGCACAGCCGGTGTCCGTACACACGGCGATTTTCGAGTAAGGAAACCCTACCCTTACTCTTCAAAATGCTTGTTGGGAAGTCTCCCAAACCCTCTATCTTTACGAAAGGACAGATTGCCTATGGCAAATAGAACAAGGCCAATACGCATTGAGTTCTGCGTATCGGAAAATGAGCACCAGATCATCAAATCAAAGATGGCGCAGCTCGGGACGAAGAATATGGGCGCGTACCTCAGAAAGATGGCGATTGACGGCTATATCATCAAGGTGGACTACACTCAGCAGAAGAAGCTCGCTGCCGCTGTCAGCCGTGCTGCGTCAAATATCAATCAGATTTGCCGCCGCATCAACTCAAAGGGAAATCTCTACGAGGATGATGTCACTGAGCTGAAAGAGAGGCAAAAGGAAATATGGCAATTACTAAAATCAAGCCAATCCGGGGAACTGTAAACAAGGCGCTTGCCTACATCCTTGATCCGAAGAAGACGGATGACCAGCTCTATGTTTCCTCTTTCGGATGTGCTGCCAGCGATGCTGCGGCAAAAGAATTTGAGTGGACGCGCAATCTCGCTGTCCAACAGGGAATGCAGATGCCGAAGGTAATTGCCCGGCACCTGATTCAATCTTTTGATGTCGGAGAAGTCACTCCGGAACAGGCACATGAGATCGGCAAGCAATTCGCCGACGAATGGCTGAAAGGCAAGTATGAGTATGTGATTGCTACCCACATCGACAAGGGGCATTGCCATAATCACATCATCTTCAACGCCGTCAACTTTGTGGACTATCATGCCTACCGAAGCAACCGGCGCACCTACCGGGAAATGCGCCAGCTCAGTGACGAAATCTGCAAGGAGCATGGGCTTTCCGTGATTCCGCCCTCGCAGAGTAAGGGCATGGACTACAAGGAATACACGGAGGCCAAACGCGGCACGAGCTGGAAGCAAAAGCTAAAGCAGACCATCGACCGCTGTGTTATCACAGCGAAGGACTGGGACGAGTTTTTGAAGCTCATGCAGGAAGCCGGATATGAGATCAAGATCGGAAAATACATCTCTTTCCGTGCTGAGGGGCAGGAGCGCTTTACCCGTGCAAAAACGATTGGTAACAACTATACCGAGGATCGGATCAAAGAGCGCATACAGGGACGCGGAAACCGTAAGCGTCAGATGCAGACTTCCCGCCGAGGCATTTCCCTCATCAGCGACATTCAGGAGCGCATCCAGCTCATCGGCAGCAAGGGTTACGAGCACAAAGCGAAGCTCACCATTCTCAAAGAGGCTGCGCGTACTCTCAACTATCTGACTGAGAACAACCTTCTGCAATATGCTGACCTTGAAAAGAAAGCCGAGGACATTCACAGCTCCTATACTCGCACCGGCAGCGAGCTGAAAAATGTTGAAGCCAGACTGCGTGAGGTACAGCCGCTTATCAAAAACATCTCGAACTACCAGCGGCTCAAACCGGTTTATGATGCCTATATGAAGGCGGCGGACAAACCGGCATACCGGGCCAAACACGAAGCAGAGCTTGTCATCTATGAGGCGGCAAAGAGCACTCTTCTCGCCATACAGGGCGACGGAAAATTGCCGAGCTTGAAATCTCTACAAGCCGAACAGCAACGGCTCGTGGACGAGCAGCAGCGCCTTTATGACGAACGCGCCAAGTTGAAAAAAGAAGCTCGCCTGATTGATACGATAAAGGCGAATGTGGATGATTTCCTCAGTCCCTCGATTGCAAAGGAACAGGAGAAATCCCGCAGCGGAGAACTCGAATAAGCAACAAGGCTCACTGCTCACTTTGGGGAGTGAGCCTTTCACATTTTACAACGCAAAACAACGAGAGAATACAGTAAATCACATTGATTATTCTATTCTCCCGTGGTAAATTGATAATACATAGACTGAATCGTAAAGAACGACTTCTCAGATCCTTGCGTGAACTTGACGATGCCCATAATGTGATAGACTGTCAGCCATTCTTTCGATTACACGGAAGGAGATACAATGTTTCAGAAAGTGATTTATAAAAGGCAATACAATAAACCTACAATAGAAGAAATAGAAGCTGAGATAGCCGATGAACCTGTACCAGCCGAAGTAAAAGAACCCGCTCCGTCAAAAGATAAATGTTCATCAAAGGACATATTCAAACAGCTCAATGAGGGCGCGGTTTATGTGCCGCTCCCTGAGCGGAAACCTATCGCCAAGGCATTTATCAGTCAAGCCATCGAAATATCAGAGAACTACCAAATTGACACTGAAATCAGACAAGGTGCCGGGACAGTCACGGTAATGTTCTCATTCGATTGCGGCGGTGCAATGGGCTTCTTGAAAAGCGTGATCCAGTATGCCGATGACATTTCTTTCTTCTCAAGCACAAATGGATATGAGATCGTCCTTGCTCTCGATTTTTACACTTACGCATTATACCGGCACGGAAGGAAGATGCGTCCCTGACTATTTTGGCCTGTGCATTGCGCAGGCTTTTTATTATTGTGCATCAATCCAAGAACTTGAAATTTATTTTGAATTTTCGGACGGATGAATTGCGTTTGTGGAGCTTTCGGTGTATAATAAAATGAGGGTCACTATAAACGGTTGAGTGAGGTGCAGTGATGAAGATAAGCTACAAGAAATTATGGGTAATGCTGATTGAACGAGAGATTCCGAAGGCGGTTTTTCGGAAAGAAACCGAGCTTTCGCCGGGTACCATGAGCAAGCTTAATAAGAATGAAGAGGTTGCCCTTTCTGTCTTGCTGCGCATCTGTGAGTATCTGAATTGTGACATCGGGGACATTTGCGAAGCGATCCATACGGACAAGTGAGCCACGCACTGTGCATTCTATATATCGTTAAAAAAGACTACGGAGGTAGCTTCAATGGCTGAAACGAATACAAGCAATATTGGATTTGAAAAACAGATTTGGGATGCAGCTTGCGTCCTTCGCGGCAACATCGACGCTTCGGAATACAAGTCGGTTGTTCTCGGGTTGATTTTTTTGAAATACATCTCAGACCGCTTCGAGGCGAAGTATCAGGAGCTTGTTGCTGAGGGTGACGGCTTTGAAGAGGATAAGGACGAATACACGGCGGAGAATATCTTCTTTGTACCGGAAAACGCAAGATGGAGCGTCATATCTGCCGCTGCGCACACGCCTGAGATCGGCACAGTCATCGACGAGGCCATGCGGAGCATTGAGAAGGAAAACAAGCGGCTCAAAGACATCCTCCCCAAAAACTTTGCCCGTCCTGAGCTGGATAAGCGGCGGCTCGGTGAGGTCGTTGACCTCTTTACCAATATCCAGATGATCGACCACGGGAACAGCAAGGATATTCTCGGCCGCACTTATGAGTATTGCCTTGCCAAATTTGCTGAACAGGAAGGTAAGCTCGCCGGTGAGTTCTATACCCCATCTTGCGTTGTTCGCACCCTTGTCGAGGTATTACAGCCATACAATGGCCGTGTCTACGACCCCTGCTGCGGGTCTGGCGGTATGTTTGTCCAGTCCTCCAAGTTCATCGAAAATCACGGCGGGAATATCAAGAACATCTCTGTGTATGGTCAGGATTCCAACCCTACCACATGGAAGCTGGCACAGATGAATCTTGCCATTCGCGGCATCGAAGCTGACCTTGGCAAATTTAGCGCGGACACATTCTTCAACGACTGTCACCCGCAGCTCAAAGCAGATTTCATTATGGCGAATCCGCCCTTCAACCTTTCCGGCTGGGGACAAGATAAGCTGCTGGATGATGTGCGCTGGCAATACGGAACGCCTCCGGCCAACAACGCCAACTTTGCTTGGTTGCAGCACATGATTTGGCATCTCGCACCGAACGGACGGATTGGCATGGTGCTTGCGAACGGCTCGCTGTCCTCTCAGTCTGGCGGTGAAGGCGAGATCCGCAAGAACATCATCAACGCTGACCTTGTGGACTGCATTGTCGCTATGCCGTCTCAGCTTTTCTACACAACGCAAATCCCGGTGTCGCTCTGGTTCCTTGCCAAGAACAAAAAGCAAAAAGGCAAGACGCTGTTCATCGACGCAAGAAAGCTCGGTACCATGGTCACTCGAAAGCTCCGGGAGCTGACAGATGAGGACATCCAGAGGATCGCGGATACCTACAACGCATTTGTTGACGGCACTCTTGAAGATGAAAAAGGCTTCTGTGCTGTTGTTACTACTCAGGATATTGCCAAGCAGGATTATATTCTCACGCCGGGGCGCTATGTTGGTATCGAAGAACAAGAGGATGACGGCGAACCGTTTGAAGAAAAAATGAGCCGCTTGACCTCCGAGCTTTCTGAATTGTTTGCGAAATCCCATGAACTTGAGGCCGAGATCAAAGAGAGATTGGGGGCGATTGGATATGACATCTAATTGGAAGACTTCAACAATCGGTACGGCGTGCTCACTTGTAACCGATGGCTCGCATTCCAGCCCCAAGAGCGTTGAAAGCGGCGAGTATATGGTGTCCGTCAAGGATTTTACGGAATACGGATTTGATTTCACTTCATGCCGAAGAATCAGCAGTGAAGATTATGAAATGCTGAAAAGAAATGGTTGTGTCCCTGAGCAGGACGATATTTTGATAGGCAAGGACGGAGCAAGATACTTTGAAGACATTATTATCTACCGTCAGCCGGAAAGGCCAGCACTGCTATCTTCTATTGCGATTTTGCGGTGCAATAAGGAAGAAATTCTGCCGGAGTTTTTATACTATACCCTGCGAACGCCCAGTTTCAAACAGGATGTCCGCGATAATTACGGGTCAGGTTCCGCAATTCCTCGAATCATTTTGAAAGACTTTAAGCGGATGCCAATATCTTTCCCGTCCCTTGATGTGCAAAGACAGATTACCGCTGTTCTAAGTATTTTGGATCAGCGCATTCAAATAAACACGAAGATAAACGATAATTTAGCGGCTTAGAGCTGGATGTCGGAGACATCGATCTCGCCGGACATAAGTTTGGGAAGTAGGCTGTCCCTTAAAGCTGCTAATGATTGATTCTGTTCTTCCAATATTCTCTGCTGAGCGAAGATAGGGGTGCAGAAATCATTAAAACAAGCAAGTGTTTCGGTGTCTGGAATTACCGCAGGAACATTTTTCATTGTGCTCCCTGAGACTTCTTTGAAAGTAGAGCCTGATGCCATACCTTCAATGACTGGAAGGTTATACTTTAGAAAATAATACACATAAGCTGTTCCTATCTCCGGCTTTGGAACAACAGACTTGAAACCTTGATTAGTTGTCACCTCACCGGAAGCAATAGCAATATAGCCTATGGGCGCACGAGATGAAAACAAAACTGTTCCTTCTGGCATAATTGAGGCGCTGCTATTCTTTAGGCCGAGTTCCGTGATGTCGTTTTCTCCGTGAGAAATAAATTTGGCCTTATTGATGGACAGATCCTTCGGAGTTATCCATGCAATACCGTCCTCCGTGTAGTATTCCGGTTTGGATTTTGAAGGTGTACTGCCGCCTACAACAGCACCGAGATCACTAACAGTACCCAAAGTCCATGCGGAATCAGAGTTATCAACGAATAATTCTTGGAAATAAGCCCGAGCTTGCTGCTCTAAATTATCGTTTACCGCCCTATTAACTCTCATCAGTGGCGAGAGTCACTTCAAAGGAACTGCCACTGTTCATCGTTCTCTTAAAGACAAAGGAGAACGACGATGAAAGAACAACTTATCCAAGAGATACAGCGTAAAATGCTGCCGTATCTCAACAATGAACAACTGTTACAGTTAGGCAGCGCTTTGGCTGAGGCTTTGCAAGGTGTGAGTATCAGCCAAGAAGGAACTGATGCCAAGCAGGATGAACAAGATGCAGTTGATGCTTTTATTTCTGCCAAGCGCATTGAGGGCTGCTCCGAGAAGACCTTGAAGTATTACCGAAAGACGATTGAATCCATGCTGTCTGCCATAGCTAAGAAGGCCAGTCAGATAACAACGGATGATCTTCGCAAGTACCTGACCACCTACCAGACGCAACGCAGATCCAGCAAGGTAACGATTGATAACATCCGGCGCATACTGTCCAGCTTCTTCTCATGGCTCGAAGACGAAGACTTCATCTTGAAAAGTCCGGTACGCCGGATTCACAAGGTAAAGACGGCAAAGGTGGTCAAAGACACCTACACGGACGAGGCATTAGAGCTGATGCGGGATAGCTGCGCGACCACAAGGGATTTAGCAATTATTGATCTGCTCGCTTCCTCCGGGATGCGTGTTGGAGAGATGGTCATGCTAAACCGAGAGGACATCGACTTCAACGAGCGGGAATGTGTTGTAATCGGTAAGGGCAACAAGGAGCGCCTTGTCTACTTCGATGCAAGGACAAAAATCCATTTGCAGAACTACCTCAACGAGCGCACGGATACGAACCCGGCACTGTTCGTCTCGCTGAAAGCTCCGCACGACCGGCTGATGATCGGCGGTGTGGAAGCACGGCTTCGAGAGCTGGGAAAACGATTGAGTTTACCAAAAGTACACCCACACAAATTCCGGCGGACGCTGGCGACCTCAGCCATAGACAAGGGAATGCCCATAGAGCAAGTCCAGCAGCTCTTAGGACATCAAAAGATCGATACCACCATGCACTACGCAATGGTGAAGCAACAAAATGTAAAGCTGGCACATAGAAAATACATCGGATAGGGGCGCAAATATGGAGCTTAAAGAATACCGTTTTGACGAAGTTACTATTAACTTTGATAAGAAAAGAGTTCCACTTTCTGGCGCGCAGCGCGAAAAAAGGCAAGGTAATTTTCGCTATTATGGTGCACAGGGAGTAATTGATCACATTGACGATTTCATCTTCGACGGGACATATCTTCTGATTGCAGAGGATGGAGAAAACTTAAAATCCAAAAAACAAAATATTGCGCAAGTAGTTGAGGGACAATTCTGGGTGAACAACCATGCCCATATTGTTCAAGGAAATGAGCTATGTAATACCCGCTATCTTTGTTACTTGCTAAACAGTATGGATTTGTCTGGGTATGTTACAGGATCGGCCCAGCCAAAACTCAGCCAAGCCAACTTGAATGCAGTTACACTGTTCCTTCCATCCATCACTGTTCAAGAACGGATAGTTGAGTGTTTATACCTGTTTGACAAGAAAATTGCAGTCAATCAGAAGATAAACGATAATTTAGCTGAACTCCTGCAAGCAGTATATCAAGAGCGGTTTGGCGATGTTAGCGCAGCAACTGAGCTGGGAACGCTATCGGATATTTGCTCCTATTCCAGAGATCGAGTGGCAGTTTCCGAGCTAAATGCAAGCACTTACTTCTCAACGGAAAATATGCTGCCGGGGAAAGCTGGTGCAACTGAGGCTGCAAGCCTTCCAACGATACCGCAGACTACCGCTTGTCATAAGGGCGATACTTTGATCTCCAATATTCGTCCTTATTTTAAGAAGATTGTTTACTGCGAGGACAGGTGCGGATGCTCAACCGATGTTCTTTGTTTCACGCCTGTTCAGCCAAAGTATGCGGCCTACTTATTCAGCACTCTATATGCGGATAAATTCTTCGCCTTCATGGTTGCAGGATCAAAAGGGACGAAAATGCCGCGGGGTGATAAACAGCAGATCATGGCGTACCCTGCTGCGCTTCCGTCTGATGAAGAGCTGGATGAGTTTAACAAGCTCGCCTTGCCTATTCTCGCACAACTTCATTCCAATAAGGCCGAGAATAAAAGGCTGTCTGCAACAAGAGATGCCCTCCTGCCGAAGCTGATGTCCGGCGAGATCGATGCCTCCGACATCCAGCTCTAAGCCGCTAAATTATCGTTTATCGCCCTTGTCGCCAAACAAGCGACCACCTACTGCCAAAACACAGTATAATATAGTTTGAAAACGGGAGGTATGTGCAATGGATATACAAGAAACAATCAGCCGCGCCAGAAAAGACTATAAGGACTATCTGCGCGAAAAGCACCCTGACTGGGCAGAAAGCACTCTCAGCACCCATGTTTCGGATGCTTTCTACCTGTATCAGAATACTATTGCCCTCTCCTTTTGGAAGTGCTTTGAAAACGACGAGTCAATGGCAGCGGCAAAGCAGGATATGCTCGAATATCTGAAACATGATGTGATGTCGGAACGAGCTGAGGAACGCACAGCCGGTTATTTCAATGATCTCAAAATGCTCAAAGAGTTCCTTGATGCAAAAGACGGAGTAAGAAGTTATGTGGGACCTGAGTATGATTGCGAAGTGACTGTCTACAAATACGCAAAAATGGCCTACGATGGAGCGCTTTCTTCCGATGACGCTGTTGCGGCTATGTGCAAGGAAGTTTCGTTCTTCGGGGAAACATCCCATAAGCTCATGGTCATGCTGTTTGCATCCATGATGGAGGGAACAAGATACACCCGCCGGGGCAATACAGAAACAACGATTTACTTCATCGCCCATATCGGACAGGACTATGGCAAGGAGCGCATGGTCAATGCCTTAAAAGCAACCCACGAAAACATAACCTACTACTACGAGCAGACCGGAAACAAGTCAAACAGCATCCGCCGGGGCTGCACAAAGGTAGCCAAGGACAACAATATTGATATGGATTTCAGCGAGAAGATGTTTGAGGGCATCATCCCGAAGGAATCCTCTGATACTGCCCTCACGGTCGATGACACAGCCGTCCGGTATTGGCTGTATGCTGCTGGCGACGGCTCGGTCAACTGGGAGAACGATTATGCTGAGGGCATTATGGCTATCGGCTGGGATGACATGGGCGATCTCATGCAGTACAGCTCCAAGGAAGAAATGCGAGCGAAGATGCGGGAAGTCTACGGAGGGACAAGCTCGTATAAGAACCAAGTTCACGCCACATGGCAGTTTGCAAATGACATCAAACCCGGCGACATCATCTTTGTCAAAAAAGGAAGAAAAGAAATCATTGGCAGAGGCATTGTTGAGGGCGAGTATGTATATGATCCCACCCGCGAGCACTACCGTAACACCCGTACTGTCCGCTGGACAGACAAAGGTTTATGGGAGCATTCTGAGCAGTTGGCGATGAAAACCCTGACCGATGTAACGCCTTATACCGATTTTGTGAAGAAGACGCAAAGCCTTTTTGATGGAGAAAGTACAAATGTTGCTATCCAAGACGAGGATGAAGAGGAACGGACATACGATCCATATACCGCCGACGATTTCCTGCATGATGTGTTCATGGATGAAGACCGTTACAACATCCTCAAGGCTCTCTTGCTGACGAAGAAGAATGTGATCCTTCAAGGCGCACCGGGCGTCGGAAAAACCTTTGCAGCAAAGAGGCTTGCCTATTCTATCATGGGCGAGAAAGACACGAACCGCGTCAAGATGGTGCAATTCCATCAGAGTTACAGCTACGAAGACTTTATCATGGGCTTCCGCCCCACGGAAACAGGCTTCGAGTTGAAGAAAGGCGTTTTCTATGAATTCTGCCGCAAGGCATCAGAGGATGATCGCCCCTATTTCTTCATCATCGACGAGATCAACCGAGGTAACTTGAGCAAGATTTTTGGCGAGCTATTCATGCTCATTGAAAGCGATAAGCGCGGAGTTGAGTTGCAGCTTCTCTACGCGGACGAGCAGTTCTCCATCCCAAGCAATGTTTACATCATCGGCATGATGAACACCGCTGACCGAAGCCTTGCTATGCTGGACTATGCACTGCGCCGCCGTTTTGCCTTCTTTGAGATGACACCGGCATTTAACTCGTCCGGTTTCAGGGCATATAGGGCGAAGATCAACAACCCGAAGTTTGACCGGCTAATTGCCACGGTGGAGCAGCTTAATGATGTGATTGCGAATGATGATTCGCTGGGCGAAGGTTTCTGCATCGGCCATAGTTATTTCTGTACGAACGCCACAGTCACAGACGATTGGATGAAGTCCGTAGTAGAGTTTGAGCTGATCCCGCTGCTCAAAGAATACTGGTTTGATGAAGCCGCGAAAGTCAAGGATTGGAGCCGTACTCTTCGTGAGGTGGTCAAATGATTCCCATTCGCAACATCTACTATATGCTGGCCTATGCGTTCCAAGTGTTGCACGAGCAAGGCTATAAGGATGTTGCCGCTGAGGATTTCCGAAATACCGCAGAACTGCTGGCCGCTATCCTATGCAAAGGCGTTTCTGTTCAGATTAAGCGGGGCTTATGCAGACAGTACATAACAAATGAAGAGCCGCTGGCTTCCCCAAGAGGCAAGCTTGAAATTGGAGAATCCATCAAAACCCAAGTCCTTCGTAAAAAACAGCTCGTCTGCGCCTATGATGAGTTTTCGGTTAATGCCTATACAAATCGCATTATCAAAACGACAATGGCCGTACTGCTCCGTGCAGATATTACCAAGGCGAGGAAGAAGGAAATCCGCAAGCTGCTTGTCTTCTTCGATGGCGTAGATACTTTGGACGCTCATAACATCAACTGGAACATCCAATATGACCGCAATAATCAGACCTATCGGATGATAATTGAAATATGCCGGTTTGTTCTGAAAGGACTGCTGCAAACGACCGCAGACGGATCTTCCCGTATTATGGATTATGCGGATGACATGACAATGGCAAAGCTGTATGAGAAATTCATACTGGGCTATTATCAGCGGGAGCACCCGGACATCCGTGCGTATTCCCCGCAAATCGCTTGGCAAGTGACAGATGGGTACAGAACGCTTCTGCCTACCATGCAGTCCGACATCGTGCTTTCAAACAAGAAAGCTGGAAAAACGCTTATAATCGACGCAAAGTTCTACACGCACAATATGCAGATGAAAGCAGCCTATATGACGCAAACGCTCCACTCAGGGAATTTGTATCAGATTTTCACCTATGTCAAGAACTGGGATGCAGCGCCCGGAGAAACGGTAGCGGGGATGCTTCTATACGCCAAGACAGATGATGCCGTTCAGCCGGATGGAGATTACCAGATGAGCGGCAATCAGATCAGCGTAAAAACGCTTGATATGAACTGCGAGTTCGCTGTGATCGCAGGACAGCTTGACACGATTGCAGAAAGGGTTAGATGATAACACAGCAGATCAAACAAAGGAGCAACGGAAATGGCAGGATATTATACCGAATCAAATTACGAGAATGCAGTTCTCCAATTACTCAATGAAGGACTTGGCTACACCTATGTCTACGGACCGGATGTAGAGCGTGATTATCACTCTCCGCTCTATGAGGATGTTCTGTTGCCCGCTTTACAGCGCATCAATAAGGGCTTGCCTCTGGATGCTATCAACGAGGCCATCTACAAGCTCAAGAACTTTGAGTCTGGCTCGCTGTTGCAAAAGAACATGACCTTTACCGACTATCTGCAAAACGGTATCTCTGTAAAATACTTTGTAAATGGCGAGGAACGCTCCACCCTCGTCTACCTTGTTGATTTCAAAAATCCTGCCAATAACGACTTTACCGTTGCCAACCAGTGGACTTTCATCGAAAATTCCGAAAAACGCCCTGATGTCATTCTCTTCATCAATGGTCTGCCCCTTGTCGTAGTGGAGCTGAAATCTCCCTCCCGCGAAGAGACAGATGCTTCCGACGCATACCGTCAGCTCCGTAACTATATGTACGAGATCCCCTCCATGTTTATTTACAATGAGGTTTGTGTCATGAGCGACATGACCACCTCAAAGGCCGGAACCATCACCTCCGGTGAAGACCGCTTCATGGAGTGGAAAACAACGGACGGCAGCTACGAGAACACACAGTACGCAGCCTTTGACACCTTCTTTGAGGGACTGTTTGAGAAGAACCGTTTCCTCGACATCCTGAAAAACTTTATCTGCTTCAATGTGGACGGCGAGAAAACATTCAAGGTGCTTGCCGCCTACCATCAGTATTTTGCCGTCAAGAAGGCGATTGCTTCCACCCAAAAGGCAACCGTCACAGATGGCAAAGGCGGTGTGTTCTGGCACACGCAGGGTAGCGGGAAATCGCTGTCTATGGTGTTCTATGCCCACTATCTGCAAGAGGCATTGGAAAGCCCGACAATCGTTGTGATCACAGACCGAAACGACTTGGATGACCAGCTCTACGGTCAATTTGCCCGCTGCAAGGATTTCTTACGCCAAACGCCGCAGCACGCGCAAAGCCGAACCCACCTGAAAGAACTGCTTGCAAACCGTCAGGCAAACGGAATCATCTTCACAACCATGCAGAAGTTTGAGGAAAGCGATGAGCCTCTTTCTGAGCGTCGGAATATCATCGTCATGGCGGATGAGGCGCACCGCAGTCAATACGGATTAACAGAGAAAGTTGTAGTGCGCCAGAAGGAAGACGGCGAGGTCGAAGCAAAGACAATTATCGGCACTGCCCGGATTATTCGTGATAGTCTTCCGAACGCTACATACATTGGCTTCACTGGAACTCCCATCTCTTCTAAAGATCGGAGCACCCGTGAGGTGTTCGGTGATTATATCGACATTTACGATATGACTCAGGCAGTTGAGGATGGAGCGACCAGACCGGTTTACTATGAAAGCCGCGTCATCCATCTCAAGCTTGATGAAAAGACGCTGCATCTTATTGACGATGAGTATGACCTGATGGCAGAGAATGCCGATCCTTATGTTATCGAAAAGAGCAAAAAGGAACTTGGCCAGATGGAGGCAATTTTGGGAGCCGACCAGACGATCCGTTCTCTGGTAGACGATATTCTCGACCATTACGAAAACTATCGCGCCAATATTCTGACCGGAAAGGCGATGATTGTTGCCTACTCCCGCCCCATCGCCATGAAGATATACAAGCGGATTTTGGAACTGCGTCCTGCTTGGACGGAAAAGGTCGCAGTTGTCATGACGCAGGGCAACAACGACCCCGAAGAGTGGCGTGAAGTAATCGGAAATAAGGCTCACAAAGAAGATGTGGCGAGAAAGTTCAAAGACAACGACTCGCCGCTCAAAATCGCTATCGTTGTGGATATGTGGTTGACCGGCTTTGATGTTCCTTCCCTTGCCACAATGTATGTCTATAAGCCGATGGCCGGACACAACCTCATGCAGGCTATCGCTCGTGTCAACCGCGTTTTCAAGGACAAGGAAGGCGGCTTGGTTGTTGACTATGTGGGCATCGCTGCTGCGCTGAAACAGGCTATGAATGACTACACAGCGCGGGACAAGAAGAACTACGGTGACACGGATGTCAGCAAGGCTGCATATCCGAAATTCCTTGAGAAACTGTCCGTGTGCCGTGACCTATTCTACGGTTATAACTACGATAAGTTCATGACTGGAACTGACCTCGATAAGGCGAAGGCGATTACCGGAGGTGTAAACTACATCCTCGGCAAGAGCGTTGCAGAGCAAGACCTTCCCGACAAGGAGAAGACGCAAAATATCTACATCAAGGAGGCTTTGCTTCTCAAACAGGCACTTTCGCTGTGCGGTAGCTTGGTAGATGAAAAGACACGCTTTGAAGCAGCATTCTTTGAATCTGTCCGAACGATGATTGTCCGGCTTCTGTCCGGTGGTACGGGTAAGAAGTTTACGCTGCCGGAAGTAAACGAGCGGATCAATGAGCTGCTGAAACACAGTATCAAGAGCGAGGGCGTAATCAATCTCTTCTCGGATGTGAAGGCGGAGTTTTCGCTGTTCGATCCGAAGTTCCTTGAAGAGATTGCCAACATGAAGGAGAAAAACCTTGCTGTTGAACTCTTGAAAAAGCTGATTGCCGAACAGGTGTCGGTTTACCGGCGAACTAATATTGTCAAATCGGAGAAGTTTTCTGAACTTATTCAGGGTGCAATGAACCGATACCTGAATGGGATGCTGACCAATGAAGAAGTCATTCAGGAGCTTTTGAAGCTTGCCAAAGAAATTGCCGATGCAAACGCAGAGGGCGAAAAGCTGGGATTGACCGCTGACGAGCTTGCATTTTACGATGCCTTGACCAAGCCCCAAGCGATCAAAGACTTCTACGAGCATGACGAACTGATTGCCATTACAAAAGAGCTGACCGATCTGCTCCGTAAGAATCGGACAATAGACTGGCAGAAGAAAGAAAGCGCCAGAGCTGGTATGCGCCGGTTGGTCAAGCGCCTTCTCAAAAAACACAAGTATCCGCCAGAGGGCATGGATGACGCAGTTCAGACCGTGATGAGCCAATGCGAAATGTGGACGGATAATGTAATGACTGTATGACCATTCATCGTCTACTGTTCGTTATCAACGCTATGCCTCGAAAGGAACATAATATGGATGTCCGCGAAACAACAGAGCTGGATGAAGATGAGCGCATTATCACGATTGCAGATGGCAGCGATACTGAAATCGTCAATAATCAAGTCCCCGAAGCAGATATAATCAGGTATAAAGACAGCACCTATGAGATTGTATCTAAGATTGCCTATTTGATTGGTGTGCCAAAGCGGATTTTTGAGAATGAGCACGAGCCGCCTAAAATGGAAGTTTATGAACGGCTTGAACAGGACAAGGCGGCTCGGATAATCCGCCACCTTTGCATTATCCGAACGGCCATAGAGCGGAATTTCAAACACATCAATGAAAAGATGCGGTTTGACTATACTTCAATTTACAATCTCCCTGAGTACATTCCGCCAGACAGCATGACACAGCTCAGTGCTGATGGAGTCAATTTTGTCCGAAAGAGCAGCAAAAAACTTTGCCATCATGTTATTGAGATCAACAAGTTGATAGCTGATAGAATTAACAACTGCAAAAAGCTATTTCCTCTTTGGCTAAATTGGCAATATGTAAAAAATCTTTTTGTGATGCCCAATGGTCTAACAGAGGATGGGACAAAGGCCGCTGCGGATATTTACTACTCGCATTTGCTTTTCTATCCGTATCAGGTTTACATCAACTGGACTCCTAAAGAAGAAGGGAACATTCTCTATAATGACAAGAAATTTGTCACCTTGCTTTACCAATGGAATAATGACTATTTCACAGAATATAGCAAGGTATCAGACGCAGGGAGCTATGTTAAGGGAAGCATCTATGAGTTTATAGAAAGCAGCGAGAAAGTTGTCATCGTGGTAGATTGCGAAAATTCAGACCCATACAAACTTTGTGCAACGCTGAGGAATCTTGACCGTCAATATACAAAGAAGATTTCTTCAATCATCTTGTTTGATGATGTTCATGCTGCATCTGCGTGGCGCATTTTGGAAAGCTTCACCGCAATCCCTGTTGAGCACATGATGATCGAACGAGTGAAGCAAAATAAATCCCTTGTTGATGTGATGCTCATTTCAAGAACCTGTCAGGAACACTATAAAAACAATGTGGATTCCTTCATCCTTGTGTCAAGCGACTCGGACTACTGGGGGCTGATTTCGTCTCTGCAAGATGCCCGTTTTCTTGTCATGATCGAACGGGAAAGCTGCGGGCCAGACTTGAAAAATGCACTTTCAGATGCCGGAATATTCTACTGCTACATAGATGACTTCTATTCAGGGAATACCGAAGACATCAAGCAAGGCGCACTCTTTAAGGAGATGTATCGGTACATCGACAATGCCGTCAGGCTTAACATATTTGAGATGTTTGATGAAGCAATACGCACTACACGGATTGAAATGAGTTCAGCAGAAAAACAGCAATTCATTTCTCAATATGTGAAAACGATGCAGATGAGGATCACCGACAGTGGCGATGTGGTCTTGGAGTTCAAACGAAAATAAGCGGAGGTGTAAAATTTATGATGGATGAATTATGGCGCGAAGAGGAAAAGAAAACATTAGAGAGGATTGCCAAGCTGACCGAATTGGGAAAAGTCAAATGGGAATGCGTAGAATACAATCCGCTGTGTTTCATGAATGAAGACAAGGTGGATGAAACCTCTGCTTATTTGTGCCAGATGTTTACTCTGACATCGGAAATCGGTGGGATGCCTTACGAGCTTGAAATAGCCGAATACATTACCGTACCTGACGGGAAGGGCGATATTGCGCTTACCTTAACACGAGATGTCCCTGATGATTTTATGAAGATTGATTCCATACTGTCCAGTGATGTTGATGAATATGAAAACTGTGAGCCGAGCGAGATAGGTAAACGATACAAAGATGATCCTGCCATGCGGCTAACAGAGGCCATCGTCCCCGTAGTAATTGAGTCCGAAGCTGTTCAAGACACTTTTGAATGGGCTAGGTTCATCAATGAAAATGGAATTGCAGATGAGATTCTTAATCATCCAGTGGTTCGGCTTGCCGAAAAGCTGTTTAATAAACATCGCCTTCTCGACTACCACCGGATTCTTTTCGACATCCCATATAGGGAAAAATTGATCTCAGAATAATGAATAAGCCGCAGTCCCCACAATGGGAACTGCGGCTTATTCAATTCATTGCTGGCAAATAACCAGATTATATGTTTTCTACCACAAGCGTTATGGGATTGATGACACGCACCGGCTTACCCTGCTGTTGCGCATACTGTACGGTTTTCCCTGTGCCACTCGGTTTCCCGTTCCATACCGCAATAATGTAATCTGCCTGGTCCACCATATAACGATTGCGCTTGTGCATACAATCCGGCGTATAACGCTGCTGCAAGAGCGTTTCTTTGTCGCATTTGGCGGCTATATCAAAGTACCGATCCCTGAGTGCCTCGCTCCATTTCTCGGCTTGCGTTTCGCAAGGGATGGCACACTCAAGCGTAATGCCATTATAAGCCGATTTCAAGCCAAGGACGATCTCAGCCGCAAACATATCAACGCCGATTGCCATACCGGTGATAAAGTGCGTAACACCATTCTCTTCAATCTGCCTGATTATTTCATCTCTGAGCTTTTGCTTGAGTGCAATACATCTTTCGTCTGCCTCATTGAATCCAAACGGGAGGCTCTGGGGTCTGTGGCCGGTAAATGCACATTTCTTTGTCTTCATATCTCATCTCTCCAACTATGTATTTTAGCGTTATTCTAATTCGCTTATACATAGTATAGCATGAAGAGGTGCAGAAGTCAGTCGAAATACGCGGTAAAAGAAAAAACTGCGCCGAATAAGCGCAGTTCAATGACGAATGTTATTTTTCATTCTCTTTTTCTTGACGGATCAGGAGTTCAACTATTTGGAGAATGCGATTTTGAGCATCAACCGAAAGTGTGCCCAATTCATTCGAGAGCTGTGTTGCCTTATACTCTGTCGTGTGGTCGAGTACATCACAGAAGATGGCATCCGCAGATACCTCAAGAGCGTTAAGCAACAATATCAAATTTTCACAACGGGGAAAAGATGCGCCCCGTTCTAATGTTGAAATATAGTTTGCAGTGAATCCGGTCTTTTCGGCAAACTCTTCCTGCGTAAGACCGAGGCGTTCGCGGCACTGCTTGATCCGCTTGCCTATTCGCTTATCTATCATGACAACTACCATGCCCTTTTCTGTATCGTTCATAGTAATTATATGGACAAGCGGCACAGTTATACAGAAACGCTAATCCACTCTCAATGTATTAGCGATATAGTTCTGGCAAAATTCGTGAAAGAATCACAAAAAAAGAGCCTCAGCCGACACCCGCAAGGGCATCGACCGAGGCTCTTCGCTTTTGATAGAAAATCGACCTTTATTCTGACATCTCAGGCGTTTGGCGCTTAGACAGGAAAACATACGGGGCAATGCGTCATCTCTGCTCAGAAGGCAGGAAATCAACGATTTTCAACCTTTACCACGACATTTTTTCCTTATACTTAGTTAGCTTTGAAGTGAGTTAAGCGCTTTGCCAATATCGCCATCAATGCAGATTGATCGCTTTTGTATTTCCTTCGGGCAGTACGCCTCTGATAGATTCACACAGGCATACACAGCCTTGGGATTCTGATAGGTCATTCGCCAGAAAGGGTACTTAATTATTACAGGTGTATTCCCGCCAACCCCAAGTTCCAGATACAGGATATGCGCTCCTGTATGGCGGCGAAGGAAATCTTCATATCGTACAGCGGCCTGATGCCAACCCTCATCCTCCACAAAGGTTTCGTCCGCCCGCAGGTTCATGGACATAGGCTTGCCACAAACGGGGCAGTGTGGCACCAATTTGGTGGGGACCGTCATGGCGGGAGAAACGCCATCCGGGAGCGTCAGCCCTTGCTCCGTGATGTTGAATCCCTGAGCTTCCACCATCATACGAATGGTTTCCTCATTGTCGTAGGTCTTCTGGTGGCACGGCTTGGAACATTGCCACAGGCCGTAGTCGCCCTGCGTATAGAACAGGCGGTGCTTGTCAAATCCGGCCTTCTGAAATTGGTGATCTACATTGGTTGTGAGGACAAAATAGTCTTTCTCCTGCACGAGCTGGAACAGGTCACTGTACACCGGCTTCGGCGCATCCATATAGCGGTTGATAAAGATATACCGGCTCCAATACGCCCAATGCTCTTCAAAGCTGTCAAACGGGTAGAACCCGCCTGAGTACATATCGCGGAAACCATACTTGGCGATAAAATCTGCAAAATACCTCTGGAAGCGTTCGCCCGTATAGGTGAACCCGGCAGAGGTGGAAAGTCCGGCTCCCGCTCCGATCACCACTGCGTCCGCCGTTTCAAGCTCCTGTTTCAGGGGGGATTTTTTATCGTAACAGGCGTTCATAGATTTTGTAGTCGCTGTCCTTAAAAACATTGAAGATCACCTCCATCTGATTTGCGTTTTGTTTTTGCCAATCCGTGACCGTCTGGATGGCGATCTGCGCGGCGAGTTCGTTCGGGAAATGAAATTCGCCGGTGGAGATGCAGCAGAAGGCTACGCTGTGCAGGCCGTTTTCTGCCGCCAAATCCAAACAGGAACGGTAGCAGCTTGCTAATAGCTCCCGATCTGTTTTGGTAACTCTGCCATATACAATAGGGCCTACGGTGTGCAGTACATAATGGCAAGGTAGGTTATAGGCTTTTGTGATTTTTGCGCCGCCGGTGGGTTCTTCTTCTTTCTGCGCGGACATGACACGGGCGCATTCCAAACGGAGTTGCACCCCTGCATAGGTGTGGATGGCATTGTCGATGCAACCGTGGCTGGGTACGAAACACCCCAGCATCTGGCTGTTTGCCGCATTGACAATGGCATCGACAGCCAGCGTTGTGATGTCGCCCTGCCAGAGATAAAGTCCGGGCTGCGCCGATCTCATGTCTTGACGCCTTGTGACACCACGCTCTGCAAGTCGCTCTTGCAAATATGCGTCTTGTACAGCTAAAAACTCCATGTTGGCCGGGACCGGCGGGCGAACATTCATCAGGCTCCGCAGAAGCCTTCGTTTTTCTGAAGGTTCATCCGGCACACGGATGTCGGCATATTCTTTGCGCTCTGCCAGCAAGCAGCGGAGCAGATAGTCCAATCTCTCGTTCTGTGTCATTGTCCTACCTCCGTTCAATCGCTCTTGCGGGGCAGGTTTCATAGCAGTTCCCACAATGCAGGCAGTGTTCCTGCTGTATGACTACGGGTTTTGTCGAAATGTCAATGCACTTCTGCGGGCATTTGGAATAGCACAGCTTGCAACCGATACATTTATCCGTTACAAAGTAACCTGTTTTCTTTGCCTGCGCCCCGCCAAAAGAAAAGCTGGCGCGTTCGATTGGCTGCTTGGAAAGGTCAAACCATTCGCCCGTCCCCTCGTAAACTTTGAATACGGTGAGGGCGCTGCGGGAGCGCACATCGGGATAAATCTTCTCCATATAGGGATTTTTGCGGAACAGGTCGGGAAGTTTCTCCGGCCCGATTTCTTTCGCCTTGCCCTGCACCGATACCGCCACGCAGGACAGGGTATCTTCACCCTTCATAGCGGTAAAGGCGATGTTCTCATTGCCTTTCAGCCGGTCATAAAAGTTCTTGCCTTTGGCGGTCAGGAAATAAAAGCCGCTGTCATCATAATCCATGATGTCGATGGCACAGGTGACGGGTCGCCCCTCACCGTCCACGGTGGCAAATACGGTGGAGTGGATCTTCTCAACAATGTATTGCAGATAATCATTCGCTTGCATAATGAACCTCCTAATTCTGTCTGCCCTTCAAGATGGGAGTAAGCCGTTTGTAAAGCAGCATGGTGACAATGCTAATTCCAATTCCTTTCAGCAAATTAAATGGGAAGGCATTGAACAGCACAACATCCAATTTTGTTTTGATGAATGGAATAAACTTGCCAAAAGAAGCAATCAGTTGGTCGAGCGGCATAAACGCTTCAAATACGGGAAGAAGAATAAAGTAGTTGACGATGGCAGCTACAATTCCCATCACGACGCTGGCGGTCAGGCAGGCAATCAGCGCCGTTTTCTTCGTCTTGTGGAATTTATAAATAAGCCCGGCAACCGCAACAAAACTGCTTCCCATGATAAAATTGGCAAGCTCCCCGATACCGCCGGTGGAGGAAGTGAGCAGTTGCAAGGCGTTTTTTACAAGTTCAATCAGTATTCCCGCTGCCGGGCCATAGGCAAAGGCTCCGATCAGCGCAGGCAAGTCCGACAAATCCATGCGTGCAAAGGATGGGGACAGCGGAACAGGAAATTCAAAAAAAGCAAGCACAAAGGCGATGGCAGAAAGTACAGCAGTCATGGTGAGCGTCCGTACATTCTGGATAGATGATTTCTTTTGTATGGCTACGGTTTTCATAATTCTCCTATCGAGATATGATTTGGATTAAGAACAAGCCCCGCAAAGTCTGACACTTGCGGGGCTGCTCTTGTCATATCCTCTCTCATCCGGACTTTTACCGTCGGTAACGGAATTGCACCGTTTCGGCTGCTTTTGCAGTTCGCAGACTGTCACTGCCGGTCAGGGATTCCACCTTGCCCCGAAGATATTTGGGATATTTTCTTTACAGGTCGTACTCCTGCGGCGGGTTGCCGGAGAAGTCGGCGATCACGGCATGGGCGTCCTTCAGATAGAACACCTCGAAAATGGGGTTGGTAGCTTCGCCGTACTGTCCCTTGACGATGGGGTTCTGGATGCACATTTCCTTGGCGGCCATGTTGTCCTCGAACACAGCCTCGCCATTCAGTCGAATCCACGCATAAGCGGGGCTGGAAACGGAAACTTCAATGTTGGGGTTCTGCTGCATATCCTTGTAGACATCCTTGGTGTTGTTGGTGCAGAACCACAGCTTGCCGTCCATCTCACCGGCAAACATGAAGGGGCGGCACTTGGCTTTGCCGTCACGGCCTACGGTAGCGAGATACTGCACGGGGTTCTCCTGCAAAAATTTTACGACTTCGTTCATGATAAATACCTCCTGATTTTGAATGTGGGTTTTGGGGATTGCAATTTTTATCTTGCAAGATTATAATAAATCCGTAATCACCGATTGTAAAGTAAGCACTTTATTGTGCCGTAGTTACCAAAAGGAAACTATTGAAAGGAAGGGATACAATGCAGCAAGCCAAAGAGTTGCCCGCCTGCCCGGTAGAAACAACACTTATGCTGATTGGGGACAAATGGAAAGTCCTAATCCTGCGTGACCTCCTGCCCGGGACAAAGCGGTTTGGAGAGTTAAAGAAATCCATTGGCAGCGTGTCACAGAAGGTACTGACCGCCCAACTTCGCGATATGGAAGAAAAGGGGCTTGTCAATCGCCATGTGTATGCAGAGGTGCCGCCACGGGTGGAGTACAGCTTGACCGATTTGGGAAAAAGCTTGAAACCGATTCTGGATGCTATGTGGACATGGGGTGAAGGCTACAAAGCGCAAAACAGTTAAGAGCATAAAAGCAAAAAAGAGCCTCAGCCGACACCCGCAAGGGCATCGACCGAGGCTCTTCGCTTTCGATAGAAATTCGACCTTTATTCTGACATTTCTGGCGTTTTGAGCTTAGACAGGAAAACATACGGGGCAATGCTTCATCTCTGCTCAGAGGGCAGGAAATCAGCGATTCTCAACCTTTATCCCGACATATTTTGGCTTTGTGCAGAGCGCTTGGAAAAGTAATGCGGACAGGCGACGATAACAGCGCGGAAGCTCTGCTTACAGGGATGAATGCAGCGGCGGCACAGGTCATTGTATTTGCGCCGACCGTCGCTGCCTAAAAAGAAGCTCCATTCGAGCTTCCATTTCTTACTTCGGCTCATAACTCACGCTCGTTCTTCTTCTCCTTGTGGGGAGAAGGCTTATCCGTATGCTGGGCGGTTTTGGCGGATTTCAGCCGATCCATGATAGAGGTTTTCCTGCCTTTCTCGTTCGCTTTGTCTTCCTTCGGACCGTTGTTGATGATCCCGTCAATCATGCCGTAGTCATCCTCAAGCGACATTTCAGCGGCTTTGAGCGGATTCTGCTTTTCCAGCTCTGCTACCCAATCCGTTTTTTCCACACCGAAGATACCGCCTTTTGCGGCGTGTTCCTTGATCTCCTTGGCGTCCAGAACCAGCCCCTCGGTATCGTCGCCGTACAGCCGGTAAATCTGGCACGACTTCATAACCTCAGCCGCAGCATCCTCCCGCATGGGCAGCATCCCGCCCCATTTGTAGCCGTAATGCTTCATTTCCTCGATGCTGATGCTGTCATCTGGCATCTTCTCGACCGGCATGACCTCCTGACGGAGAAGATTGACAGCGGTCTCATCGAAGCCGTCATAGATATGGGACAGAACCAGCTCGCCGCGCTCATCGACAATGATGCAGGAGGCATCATCCCCAAAGGTGTCGTGCTCCATCAGCCAAAAGGTGTGACCGTCGATCTCCTTATGGTCAATCGTGTGCCATGTGCCGATATGACCATCCACCGCCATGCCGGAGGTGTTTTCGTTGACAATGGAGCTTTTCTCTTCAAGAACGGTCTGTTTCTGCTGTTCTTCGGAAATCATCGGGATAGCCACAATCCTGTCTCCGATTTTGGCAAACTGCTCCGGCATTTTGAACTCCGTCATAAACTGCCGCAACAGATCCGGCGAAAGCGAGCCGAAGCTGTCATCCGTCAGACCCGTAACAAGGAAGGTACCGGCAACAATGTCATAGATTTCACCGCTGTCATCCCGCAGAGCGCGGTTGAGAGGCAAACCGTTCATCTTACCTTCTTCATTGCAGACAATGGCAACCGGCTCTTCAAAGGGATAGACCGCCTCAATGTCCCCGCCAACCTCATGCTGTAAGGACTCAAGGCTGGAAGGGATTTCTTTCACATAGGGCTTCTTGTCCGGCTCAACCACCAGCACAGTGATCGTGCTTGGCTGCTCCAATTCCTCGCCGCTTCCGGTGACACGGTACTCATCGGGAATATCCTCAAGCGTACCGTCAAAGTAGCGGTTCCAGCTATCGCCGGTAGGTCGGATGTACCCGGCGTCGGTCAGTGTGCCGCCTTCATTGATTGCGCAGTCTTCACCGTACCGCTCAAAGTCGATGTAGTCCACAAAGCTGCCGAACTTGTTGTCGATGTTGTATCCACCCTCAAAGAAGTAGTAACGACCGAGATCGTCATAGTCCTTGATGTCGGGGATAAAATCATAGTTGTCGAGATTGTAGGTCAGGTTAATCAGATCGTCGAGGTCATTCACTTCATCGCAACCGCTATCCATGATTGCCACGAAATGCTCAAGCTCAGAGCGGGACATCTCATCCAGCCGCGCGGCAAGGTAGTTGAGCTTATCGAGGTTTTCATATTCGCCAAGAAGATTGCTGACTCCATGAATGGAGCAGTCATAATCCGTGATAAACCATTCCTCATAGACATGACCGAACTCGTCCTTTGAGCCAATACCGATCCGCTCGAAAACCTCCTTCATTTCCTCTTCGGTGGTCGGGAAATGAACCCATTCACCGACAAGCTCGCCTTCGTTGTACTTGCCGAGATTGGTCACAAAGGCTTCAATACTGCCATCCAATACGGGCATAGGCATCCTCCTTTCAATCGTCCATCATGCTGTCCGGCGCGATGTAGAGCTGGGCAAACGCCTCGTCGGTGATGCTCTCAAGCTTCCGAACGGTATGAAAAAGCAGCTCCGCCATCTCATCGTCCAGCTCGTCGATGGGCAGCGACTTCATTTCAGCAATCAGCCTCTTGCGGCTGGAAGTGTCGAAACAGCACATCAGATTTGTCTCTTCCACAGTAAAAAACATAATCACATCTCCATTTCTTTTGATTTCGGTTTCTTTGTTTGCTCAGGCTTTTTAGCGCCTTTATCCGGCGCAGTCTGGGCGTGTTCTTTGAGCTTTGCGAGGACAGAAGTCTTCTTTTGAGAGGTATGCTCTCTGCGATCCATTGCTTTCCAGAGGCTTTCTGCCGGAGCATCCTCCACATAGGAACGGACAATAGACATACGCTCACGGAATGGTACGGGATTCTTCCTGTCCGTAATGTCTGTCAGACTGACCTCTTCGTTTGGAAAGTCCACTTTGTCAACGCGGACGGTTTTGCCGTCCATATCCATCACCATGCCGACAGAGATGTAATCCTCAGTGAGAAGATGCTTGACGGTTTCCTGTCTGCCGTCTTCACCGGGCTGCGTGACAAGGACATCGTTGCCTTGCCCCCACAGTGTCTTAGCCTTGGCGACCCACTGATCTTCCCGAAAACCGGTTACGGCGACCTGTCCGCCGCCTTCCAGCTCTTTCATCAGGAGCTTTGTGCCGAGCGCGGGCGCTGCCTTCTTCGCATCTTCACCGTAAATCTCGAAGTAGCCGTTCTGGGCAAAGCAGACAATCGCTTCGGGATGGGCTTCCTTGACGGCGTTGTAGGCGGTCTGCGCTTCAAGGGGCAATATGCCAAGCTTTTCGGTCACGCCATGCAGAACGGCAAGCTTATGAATATGATCCTCAATACTGCCGGTTTTCGCATGGTAGCTCGTTTTGAAGCGCTCACGGCGGAGAATCATGTCAAGCTCAACCGCATTCTCAGGCAGATAGCTCACCGACACGACCTCGCCGTGCTTTTCTTCCAACGGGATCGCTTCGCGCCGGTAGCTGCGGAAAGGCAGATAAAAGGTGGCATCGTCCTTAAAGGTGACTGCCACTGTCTCAACCGGAACGGTGAGCTTTTGCATCCTCTCCACATGGGCGGCATAGTCCAGCTCAATGAGGTCGCCTCTGACGGTATCTCCCTCTACGCTTTTGATCTCAACCGCGTAGGCAAGGATGGGATCGCGGGTTTGTTCATGGTAGAACTCCCACACTTTGTTTTCGTAGGAGTCCTCCACATAGACTTCGCGCTCAGGCAGGAGGTAAGTACCGTTCGGACGGGACATCCAGAGAAGGTGCTTGTCCTCGGCGGATTGGGAAGCGGCAAGGCTATGAAGCAGCCCGGCGTCCAGCTCAAAATCCTCTTTGTAGTTCTGGGTATGGATGTCCATAATCCGGCGAAGGGCATCCACAAGATCGATGTTTTCAAACTTCATAGGCATCACTCCAAACCGACATCGTGGGACTTCTGCTTAACCGGCGTTTTTCGTTCCGGCTGGCTCTTTGCCGCAGCGCGGAGCTGTTCCCGGATAGAAGGCTTTTCCCGCGCTGCTTCCTGAGCCTTCTCTTTGCCAATGTATTCGAGCATCGGTGTCAGCTCACGGTAGCAGCCTTGCACCTTCTTGGCAGAATGGCGGCGGTGAATGGCGAACATCGGCTCGCCGTCCCGGGTAACGGTGTTGCCCTCAATCCTGACCTTGTACTCCATCATCACCTTGAAGGACTGATTGGACGAGTGGTAGGTAGACAGCATCCCGTCGTTGCGACCGGCAATCTGCGCTTTGAGCGTGTCCATGACGGCTTCCTTGATTTTCTTTTCCTCCGGTGTGAGGCGATGCTTCGCCGGTGCTGCCTGTTCCGGCTTTTTGGGTGCCTTCTCCGGCACAGCCGGTTTGCTCTGTTCAGCCGGTGCCTGTTCCTGCGTTCTACTGATGGCAGTCTGCCGGACAAACTCTTCGGTGAAAAGGCTGACAAGCCCCGGATTTACGCTGTCAATGATGAGATGAGCAGCATGATCCGGGCTGCCATCCATGCCCTTTGCCCATTCCTTGCAGTCCGGGGAAATGCGCCCGTCATGGCCTTTCTGCTGGATGGTTTGCGCGAGGACATAGGCGACGCGCTCAGGCGAGAATTTCTCAAGGATGCTCTTAACGGCGGACTCCGCCGCAAGTCGGTTGTTGCCGTAGTAGTCGTTGATGGTCTGCTCAATCGCCTCTTTACAGTCCATGTTCGCTTGCATCGAAGTACGGTAAGCATCCAGCTCACCTGCTTCAAAGGCATACATCGCAGCTTCCCGGTAAACCGGAATCGCCGCATCCCGCAGCGGCGTAGGGGCTTCCTGTTCTTTCACGGCAAGCCGCTCTTTGAGCTTTTCATCAATGCCGGTGATCATCTCAGCCGCCGTTTTGCGGATGGTTTCCAGCGAGCCTTTCAGTTCCTTGGTCTCCTTGTCGGAGGACCAACCGGCGATATAGCCGAAGGAATAATCAGAGGTTTCAATGCCGTACCGCTGGCAGACGGTATAGGCGACGCTTTCTGCCTCGACCTCCTTAGTGCGCCGGTCTTTCTTGTCCTCGGGAGCAACCTTCTCGCCGGGAGTGACGGCGTGAAGCTTGGCATGGGCAATCTCGTGGATCGCCGTCTTGATGGTCTGGATTTCACTCATGCCCTCCTGAATGGCAATGCGATTTTCTACATGAGAGAAGTAGCCTTTTGCGCCATCGGTGATGTTTTCAAAGGCAATGGAGACCGGAGACAGCTCTTTGAGAGCATCAAAAAAGGCGGCGTAGTTTTCCACGCTGCCTGTCAGCTCGTCCACGGCAATATCGGGAAGCTCTTTGCCATCCGTCTGGGACACATCGAACACGCTCACCACCTTGAAGGCGGGACGGGTCACTTCAACCGTCTCGGTGACCGGCTTACCGTCCTTGTCGAGAACGGGCTTCTGCGTTGCCGGGTCGAGTTTTTCCCGCTCTTCCTGCACCTTGTAGGGCGCAGGAGCAAGAATTTTGATGCCCTTTTCGCCCTTCATCACATGGCGGTCGAAGTTGCGCTGCCATGCCGTGTAACCGGCGATCAGCGTCGCATCCGGCTTCTGCATGGCGATGAGAAGCGTATTGTTAAACGAGTAGTTGTAGAACTTGGACATCGTTTTCAGGTACTCTTTGAAGCGTTCGGATTCAAACAGCTCCTTGAGTCCCTGTTCCAGCTTGTCGGTGATTTCCCGGACTTGCTGGGCGTTTCTGTTTTCAGCCATTTCTAACCTCCTTACTTATCGAACTCCATCTTGAAGCTGACATACTTGCCGCCGGTGTCATCCAGGCGGATCACCGCGTCATAGAGCTGCGGGCGTTTCGGCGTATAAAGCCCGTTCACTCTGCACCAGCCCTTGTCCAGCAGTTCGGCGGCGATTTTCTTGGTTAGCTTCTTTTTCTTGGAAGAGAAAAACTTGTTGTCCTCCCACATACAGAAAGAGCATTCCTTGTTCGAGCAGTAGTAATTTCCCTTTCCCACATAGACCGGCGAGCCACAGCGCGGGCATTTGCCGATGGACTCTCTGCCGGTATCAAAGCGGTTTGCCTCGGCGTCAGAGAGGAAGGGATAGGCTTTGACCAGATCGGAGGTCATCCCCACAATGCCGGAAAGGAACTTGTCCGCATCCGCATTGCCACGCTCGATCTGCATCAGGGTATTTTCCCATTCCGCCGTCATGGAGGGGGAAGTAATTTGTTCAGGCAGGACGCACACAAGGTTGTTGCCGTCCTTTGTAGGCACGAGAGATTTGCCCTTGCGCTCAACGAAGCCGCCTTTGACCAGCTTTTCGATGATACCGGCGCGGGTGGCGGGAGTGCCAAGCCCTTTCTTTTCGGTATCATCGTCGAACTCAGCATTCCCCGCAGTCTCCATAGCCGACAGAAGGGAGTCTTCGGTGTAGGGCTTCGGTGGGGATGTGTAATGTTCGGTGACGCTTGAATCGACAGAAGAGAAAATATCCTTCTCACTCAGGGAAGGCAGCGAGCGCTCCGGCTCGTCCTTTTCCTTGCTCTTGAGCGTTTTCTTGAAGCGGCGCTCAACCGACTTCCATCCATCCTGCACGACCGTTTTGCCTTTTGCCTTGAACTCGTAACCCTCACAGGTGAGCGTGACCGAAGTCTCGTCGTAGATGTGCTTCTCACCAGTAGCGCTCAGAAGGCGCATGGCGACAAGCCGGATGATTTTCTGCTCCGACTCCGGCAGCTCGGCGAGGTTCTGATTTTCAAGCTGGACGGTGGGGATAATGGCATGATGGTCAGTGACCTTGGCGTTGTTGGTAATTCGCCCGATGTCCGGCTCATGATTGATGCCCTCGAAGAGCGGCAGCTTGCGAGAGACAATGCCGATCACCTGACGGGCGGTGCTCTCCATATCCTCAGTGATGAACTGACTGTCCGTTCGGGGATAGGTAAGCAGCTTTTTCTCATAGAGGGACTGCACCAGATCGAGCGTCTGCTGGGCGGTAAAGCCATAGTAGCGGTTGGCTTCCCGCTGCAAGGTGGTCAGATCATAGAGCTTCGGCGGGTTGACCGTCTTCGTCTCTTTTTTGAGAGAAGAAACGACGGCTTGCTTTTTATCGCAAGCCGCCGCAATCGCCTTCGCCTCGTCTTCGGTTTTGACCTTTTCCATGTCCGCCGTCAGGCTGTCTTTGCTGATATGGACATTGAAGTATTTCTCCTTGTGGAAGGTTGTGATTTTGCCTTCACGCTCCACCAGCATTGCCAGCGTAGGCGTTTGGACGCGCCCGACCACCAGCTTTTTATGATAGAGTGTTGAGAACAGCCTTGTGCCGTTGATGCCGACAATCCAATCTGCCTTGGAACGGGCAAGCGCGGCTTCATAGAGCCGGTCATACTCGCCGCTGCTTCGCAGATGGGCAAAGCCCTCCCGGATCGCGCTGTCTTCCAGCGAGCTGATCCACAGGCGCTTGAACGGCTTTGCGCAACCGGCTTTCTTGTAGACCAACCGGAAAATCAGCTCGCCCTCGCGCCCAGCATCGGTGGCGCAGACAAGCTCGGTCACACGCTTATCGCGCATGAGGTCACGCAGCACCTTGAACTGCTTCTGCTTGTCCTTCGGGACTTCAAACAACCATTTCTCCGGGACAATGGGGAGATCGCTGTACCGCCACTTGGCAAAGCGTTCATCGTAGGAGCTTGCGTCCGCAAGCCCCACAAGATGACCAACGCACCATGAGACAATGTAGTTGTTTCCTTCGAGATAGCCGTCCCTACGGGAAGAAGCGCCCAGCACCTTCCCGATAGCGGCTCCAACACTTGGTTTTTCCGCAATCACTAAGATCAAATCGTTTCCTCCGTTTCTGTGGTTTCGGCCTCGTCATCCGCATCGTCAGCAATGACAGGCTCTTCGTCCTCGTTGATATAAGGCTCTTCCTCATAACCCTCGTCATCGAAGAAATCCAGATCCTCGTCCTTCTGCTTCTTGCCGCGAACGAACTTGATGTAGTAATATGCACCACCGCCGATGCCGACCAGCGCGATGATACCGATGATCAGGGCAATGTTCGGGGAAGCGTTTTCCGGCTCTTCGGGCACCTCGGTTTCCTCGCCCTCGACCGGCTCTTCCGGCTCAGGTACAGCGCCGGTACACTCGCTCATGTTTGTTTTGCAAACAGGACATTCCGTATTGACAGCTCCGGCCTCGCAGCGGGTATCGCAGTTACAGGTAGTAAGCGAAGATGCCGTTTCCTCATCCAACAGGGCAAGCAGATCGGCCTCGTCCACCATGTTGAGGAAATAGGTCTGGTACTGTTCCTCTTCCTCGTTGATGGGCGCATCGTAATCGATCACGACATAGAAGGTGTTGCCAGTCTTGGTCTGCACCGTGATGAACTGCTTATTCGTCGCCTTGTCATAGAGCAGATCGCGGGTATAAGCGTTGCCTTCACCGTCAATCGGCTCGCCCTCATACGGTTCAGGCTCTTCGGGTGCTGCGGTTTCCGGTGTTGCCTCGGGCTGGGTCGCCTCCGTGACCGGAAGCTCCTGCTCGGTATCATCTGCATAGGCGAATGCGGGTACAGTGAACGAGATACAAAGCGTGAAGCACAGTGTAAGTGCCGCCAGAAGGCGCATTCCTTTTCTCTTAGTCATTGTCCGTCACCTCCTGCTGGGTAGTGGTAGGCTTTTCCGCCTTGCCGTCCTTCATCGCGGCGAGGAATGCCATGATCTGATCTTTGTCCATGACCATTGCACGGACGGTGTTGACGATTTCAAGGTTTTCCAGTTCGGTTTTCTTGTCGTACAGCTCCTTGAGCTGCCCCTGCAGGTCCTCGACCTTCTTTTCGGTTTTGGCGATTTCCGCGCAAACCTTCTGATATTTCGGGTTCATAAAAACGCTCCTTTCGCTTAGTAGTTGGGTCTTCCAAAGGCATAAAAGTGAGACTGCCAGTAGGAAGTGTTGATGGATGTGTACTGGATGGGATCGCCGCAGTGCAACATCACATTGTCGCCCACATAGATGCCCACATGGGAAACGCCCGGTGTGTCGTATGTGCCGACAAAGAAGACAAGATCCCCCGGCTTCACATCGGCGCTGGAAACAGGCGAACAGACATTGTAAAGCCCCTGCGCACCCAGCCGCCCGGTGTTGACAAGTCCGCTGTTTGTGAGAACATAACTGACGAATCCCGAACAGTCAAAGGAAGTGGACGGATTTGAGCCGCCCCAAACATACGGGTAGCCGAGATATTTTTCTGCCTCTGCGATAAGAGTTGCGAACTTCTCGTCCGTCAGATACTCCGCATTGACCGTGTAGTCATCGGGTGGGTTTTCAATGTACTTGTCCACATAGCCGGAGCCGGGGAACAAATCCTCGCGGTTGCCCAGCGTTGACATATAGGCTGAGTACATGGAGAGCTGGTCTTCATTCATGATGTAGACCGGCAAATGGGAGAGGTCAAAGTTTTCCAGCGTAACGGTACAGATGTAGTAGTTGTATGGGACTTCGACCTCATAAGTGTAAGTTTCCGTGCTGGTTTCACCGGTTTCTGGATCGGTGACAGTCGTTGTCCCGGTACGGGTCTCTGTCCGGTAGCGTACCTCAACCTCCACATCCTCAGTGAGGATATATTGCTGGTCAAAGAGCGTTTGAAGAAGTCCCTGAACTTCGTCCAGTGTGAACTCTCCCTCATTGAAGGCAGATAGAATGGAGATCAGCACATAGGGATCGTGCTCAATCGCGTCAAGGTCAAAGTGGTACTCGTCGTAGTCGTGTGTGCTCTCGTAGTTATCCAGATACGATTGCAGCTCCGCCTCCATCTGACAATACTGCGCCTCCGCGCCGGTCATGGCATCGTCCTCACTGAGGTAGGAAGTGGCGATGACAGACGAGGTAGTAGAGGTGAACATTGCCGTACAGGAGCTAATCCCGGCGGACAACAGGATCAGAATCATCAAGCCAGCTCCCAGCCAAGCAAAGACCTTTTTGTTCTTGGCGATAAAGTCCTTGACCTTATCCGACGCTTTCTCCCGGATGGTTTTACCGGTGGACTTGGTGGCAGTGGAGGCCGTTTGCGTCCCGGCCTTGCGAGCCGCCGCGTATTCCTTCTTGATGTGCTGCTTCTGGTAGTGCTTATTCATATTGGCACGGGAAGTCTTCATCTCAGGATTTTCGGCGACCGTCTTCTCAAAATGGAGCTTCCGATCAGCGGCCTCGGCCTTCTGTTCCAGCTTGGACACCTTCTCGAACGGCTTGTTTGCACTGCGCTCTGTGTGGTGCTGGTAGTGGCGGACAACGGACTCTGCGGCAATCTCTGTCTTATGGGCGGCTTCCACGCCGGAGTTTTCCTGCTCTACCTCATGGATTTTGCCGTGAATGCCGGAGGCAAGAGTATCGCCGACTTTACGGACGGTCTTATCTGCCTCAAACTGCAATTTGCTCTGTCCCTTGGGGACTTTCACTTCGTCTTCAAAGTAGAGGCGGGTTTTGCCTTTTCCGGTTTTCTCGTCAAAGACGCGCTCTTTTTTCAGCACCTTCTTGGTGGGCAGCTTCTCACGGGCGGCATCCAGACGCTCATGCGCCTTCTGAGATTTTCGCTCCAACCGTTCAATCCGCCGGGAAGCTGGGGCATCGCCGTCAAGGTCCGGCATCTCTGCGGAGGTTTCCGCCGCTCTTTCCAGAACGGACTCTCCATCAATCTGCCTTTCAGCACGAGGTCTACTGACCTTACCGGTAACAGCGGTATCGGCAAATGCTTTTCCGTAGTCAACGGAATGGGTGCGGTATGTCTCAGAGTGCAGAGTATAAGATGTGGGATCATCGCTGACGGGCAGATCACCCGGCTTGTACTCTTGCACCGCATCTGCGGACTGTGTTTCGGCCTGAGCCTGACTCTCTGCGTCTTCCAGCTCATCAGGACGAAGCTGCCGCCGCTTCCTGACCTCTTCGGTCAGATCGCCGGTTTCTGCGTCATGTGGCGCGACAAGCTGGGCATCTTCAAGGCGCTTCGACACCTTTTCCGAAGTGCCTTCCGTGAGGTTTTCTTCCACAGCGCCGTCTCTGGTCATCCGCAGGACAACCCGGTCTTTGGGCTTCAATTCATCATGAGGCATCAAATTTCACCTCCAATCCGCGCCTCGGCAAGTTCTTTGTATTCAGGGTTTAACTCAATCCCGATATAGTGACGGTCAAGCTGCTTTGCGACCATACCGGTTGTGCCGCTGCCCATGAAGGGATCAAGGACAACGCCGTCTTTCGGGCAACCGGCAATCAGACAGGTTTCAACCAGCTTCGGCGGATAGGCGGCATAGTGACCGCCTTTGAAGGGGACGGTGTTGATAATCCAGACATCCCGCTTGTTACGCAGCGGATTGATCATCTCATCAGTAATGGCACCATGCTCACGGCACAGGTTGATGGTCTGCTGCTTTGCCTGTCCGGGGATCGGCTCCCCATATTTGTTGCTTCCCTTGACTCCGCGCTTGAGCCTGCTTACCGTTCCGGGAGCAATCGGCTCGGAAATGGCCTTGTAGTCAAAGAAATACTTCCGTGACTTCGAGAACAGAAAGATATGCTCATAGCAGCGAGCGCAGCGGTCTTTGACGCTTTCCGGCATCGGGTTTTCTTTCATCCAGATGATGTCATTGCGCAAATACCAGCCAGAGTCGCGGAGCGAAAAGGCCAGCATCCACGGGATTCCGATCATATCCTTGGGTTTGCAGCCCTCAACCTTGTAGTTGAGAGCCACAGCCTGACCGTTTCTGCCCTTGGGATTCTTTGCGTCCACATAGCTGCCCTGATTTCCTTTCCCGGCATAGGTGTCGGAGATGTTGAGCCAGAGCGTCCCATCCGAACGCAGAACGCGCCTGACTTCGGTGAACACTTCCGTCAGGCGCGAGATGTATTCCTTTGGCGTTGCCTCTCTGCCGATCTGCCCGTCCACACCGTAATCACGCAGCGCGTAATACGGCGGGGAGGTGATGCAGCAATGGACGCTTTCATCGGGCAGCGTTTTGAGGACTTCGAGACAATCGCCGGTGTAAATGTGATCAAGCTGTATGGGGACTACCTCCTTCCTGTGAGAATGGGGATGTGCTTAGTCAGAGAAATACTCGTCCGGCTCGTAGCCCTCGTCATCGTCCAGCTCATTCTCCCAGCGGTCAATGATGGATTCGGCCTCCTTCGCTGCATTGCGGTAGACAGAGAGGCGGTTGCGCTCATAGGCCGCATAAGCGGGGATGAACTTGCCAAACTCCTGAATGGCGCGGACATCCTTGATGCGCATATCCGATACCATGTCGATCAGCTCTGCCATCGTCAGCAGATCCTCAATCATGCTGTCGTACTTCTCCTTGGGGATGGTGACGAAATCGTCCTCATCCTCACCGTCTTCATCCGCATCAAATGCAGAAGGCATACCGGTCACGCGGTAGAGGTGGTCTTTCTCCTGAATGGAGTCGAGAATACCGCCGATGACCTCCGTCGCCTCATTGGCGCACTCGGCGATTTCCTCGCGGACATGGAGGTAAGCGCGGTGGTGCTTTTTCAGCTCGTCCTCCTTGCGGATCAGGTTGACCAACTCCACGGTCAGCCCCATCAGGCCGAAGAAGCTGTCCATGCCTTCCTTGACCTCGCGGAAGCTCATCTCAACCGGCGTATCGCCGAAAATCTCGGTCATCTCGTCAACGGTGATCTCAAAGTTCTCATTCATATTCTTTTTCATAAAGGTAGTCCTCCTTAATTCTGCAAGGTTTCTTCGGGTTTGGTGGTCATGTAACGATAGAGCATCGTGTCCTTCGGGAAGTCATCCTTGAAGGGGACGATGGTCGAGCCGTAGAAGATCAAGCCTTCACCGGCGTTGGAATTGGTGATGTAGTTCTGCTGGCTGGGCGAGATGTTCAGCGCCTTCGAGAGAATCTGCCGGTCGCCGGATGCCTGGTTCAGAAGGTAAACGAAGTCGGAGTTCTCGAAGATGTTCTCGATCTCACGGGAAGCCAGCAAATCCTTGACATTCTGCGTGATCCCGGTGGGGATGCCGCCCCATTTACGGAACCGCTTCCAAATCTCGACACTGTATGCCGCTGTCTGCTCTTCCTTGAGCAGAAGGTGGAACTCGTCCATGTAATAGCGCGTCGCCTTGTGCTGGGCACGGTTGATGGTCACGCGGTTCCAGACCTGATCCTGCACAATGAGCATCCCCAGCTTTTTGAGCTGCTTTCCGAGCTGCTTGATGTCATAGCAGACGAAGCGATTATTCACATCCACATTCGTCCGGTGATTGAAGACATTCAGCGAGCCATGCACATAGATTTCAAGGGCAGTGGCAATCCGCTGTGCCTCCGGCTCACTCTGACTGCGCAGGATGTTGTAGAGGTCTTCGAGAATAGGCATCTTCTCAGGGACCGGATCGGCAAGGTAGTCCTGATACACCTTGCGGACGCTGCGGTCGATGATGGTCTTTTCCACCGGTTGCAGCCCATCCTTGCCGCCCACAATCAGCTCACACATGGAGAGGATGAAGTCGGACTTCAAGGTCAGCGGGTTTTCCTCTTCCGAGTAGTTCACATTGATGTCCAGCGGATTGATGTAGTCGCTGCTTACCGGCGAGATGCGGATGACCTGACCGCCGAGCTTCTGCACAAGGGGATAATACTCTGCCTCGGGATCGCAGACGATGATGTCATCTTCTGTGATGAGGAAGGCGTTGGTCATTTCCCGCTTCGCCGAAAAGCTCTTGCCGGAGCCGGGGGTGCCGAGGATCAGACCGTTCGGGTTTTTGAGCTGTTTGCGGTCAACCATGATCATGTTGTTGGAGAGCGCATTCAGCCCGTAATACAGCGCCTCGCCGTTCTGAAAAAGCTCCTGCGTCGTGAACGGGACGAACACCGCCGTCGAAGAGGTGGTCAGCCCGCGCTCAATCTCGATCTGATTCAGGCCAATCGGAAGAGAGGACATCAGCCCTTCTTCCTGCTGGAAGTCCAGCCGCTTGAGCGCACAGTTGTATTTCTGGGCAATGGAAGCCGTCTGGAAGATGGCGTTTTCGAGCTTCTGGCGGGAGGCAGCGGTATTCATGATGAGGATGGTCACAAGGAACATTCTCTCGTTGCGCGTCTGAAGGTCCTGCAACAGGCGCTTGGCCTCACCGCCGTAGGTGGCAAGGTCGGACGGGATAATTTCCATGTCATATCCGCTTCTCACGGCCTTTTTCTGCTCTTCAATTTTCATCTTGTCGAGGTCGGTAATCTTCATCTTGATGCTCTTGATAGCTTTCGCCTGATCAATCGTGCGGATATGAAGATTGACCGTGATGTTGCTGTCCATGTCGAGGAAGTCAGCCAGCATCCGGTCATTGAGTTCCGGCGCGAGGATTTGAAGGAAGCTCACTGCGCCGATGGCCTTGCCCATCTTGAAGCACTTGCCTTCGCGGAAATCGAAGGAAGTGGGCGCGATGAAGTCCTTGCTGCTGAGTCCCGTCCGGGCTACCATGTCAAAGGAGAAGCGGAACGGCTCGTTCGAGTCCATGTTGAACACATCATGGAGCACTTTCAGCCGTTCGTAGCCGGACAGCGGCTCGGTCTTCACACCGAGGGTTTTGAAATTGTTGAGGATGTCCGTCTCAATCCGATCCAGCTTGGCCTTCGCCATGCGCAGGGAGTCGGCCTCAATCCCAAAGGTGATGTACTTGCGCTTGATGAGGCCGTTGTTGCCCTTCGTGAGCTGGTTTTGCAGCATCTCGGAATACTCGCTGCGGATGTCGTTGAACTCGTCATCCTGCTCCGGGATGTTGATCTGCTTCTTGAACTCGCTGATGCTCGTCCTCTGGTTGATAAAGGAGAACTGGACAAAAATCGAGCTGTCAAAGTAGTTCAAAAAGTCGCACCAGTTCTCAAAGATAGCCGTTTTGTCCTCGTTCTGGGCGAGCTGGTAGTTGATGTCGTTGAAACGGATAGTCTTTGTGTAGAGGCGGCTGTTGACCTTGCAGATGCCGTCGCGGCACATCTCCACATAGGGGATAGTCTGCTGCGCCGACTGACGGACTTTCTTTGTCTTCTTGGCCTTTTTCTTCTGCAGGACCAGCTTCTTCTTTTCCTCAGCGGAGAGAAGATCGCCGTACACCTTGCCGTTTTTGGTAAGCCGCTTAGGCTCTGCGGCCTTTTTCGTGCTGCTGTGCAATCTGCAATTCCTCCTTCTCTTTGATTTCCTGCTGGATCGCAGCGTATAGGTTGTTCGTGCGGTATGGCCGCACTTTATCCCTCAGAAACATGGACTTGATCACATGACCGAGGATTTTTTCAGCCGGTTGCCCGTCCTTCTCATAGAGAGCGAAGAAGATAAACGGGAGCATGATGACCACCATCAGCATTGCCGAGGTGGAGATGCCGAGGCTGGGCTTAGTTAGGAAGAAGATCGGGACACCCGCTGCCGCAGCCAGCGCAAAGCAGATGAGCTGCCGCTTTGTCAGGTTGAACATGACCTTCGTCTTGACACGATTCAGATCCTTCGGAACCGGTACAAACGCCATTGGGAACCTCCTTTCCAAGAGTGATGCTGCATTCGACCTCATTGCCCCATACATCCCAGCCTTCGGGGGACTGGCGGGCGAAAAGTTCGATGCGCGGGACATCGCCCATGAGCTGGACGATGCGGTTTCGGGCTTCCTCCGGTTTCTTGGAGTGCTCTTCAATGTGGCTCATGATGACCTGATGCACACCGGGGCTTGCCCGTTTGGGATGGCCTTTCGTTGCAAGGATGCAGAGTTCAGCGTTTGCCCGTGTCCAGTACCCCATGCCCCAAAAGAGACTGTCGGACACCCGGTTCTGCTTGATCCAGACAAAAGCCGTCGTTTTGTATTCAAATCCCCATGCTTCAAGGACTTGGAACGCCTCCTGCATACAGGGGAAGGTAATCCACATGAAGAGCGCACAGTCTTTTGCTGCAAGCTCTCCAATAGGCAGAGCCTTGATGTCTTCAAGGCTCATGGTCGGGTAATGGCTTTCCGCTGAGCGGCCAAGCCCCTTCTTTGAGTAGACCTTGTACCGCCACGGAGGGTCGGCGTAGATCACGGAGTATTTCTTCAAGTTGACCCTCCTTTCTCAGTGGGCATTGAATAGTGACTTTGCAAGCGAACCTGTCTTGAACAGGGAGAAGCAAAGAATGACCGTATAAGCTGCCACCGAGAATAGCGCCGAGTGGATATTGGCTGCGATGATCATGTTGTTGATGAGCACGGCATAGATCGCAACGCACACCATGATGAGGAAGCCTTGGAATGCCAGCGCGAACAGCCCTTTGAGGTAGTTCGTGCCGATGCTGCCCCATTCGCGGTTGCTCATCGTCGCAATGGGAATGGGCGCGATGCTCACGGTGCAATAAATCTCAATCATACGGCCATAGAGAATGACCGTGATGAGAATGGACATGATCTTGAGGCACAGGCTGATCAGCAGCGTCTCTATGGACAGGCCAAGCAGTTCGCCAATACCCATCGTTTCCATGCTGGCGCGCATTTGTTCAAGAGTGGATTCGATGTCGATGTTCGTGTCGCCGCTTATGACACCGGCTGCACCGGCTACGACATTCTGACCGATGTCGAAGACCGCCATCACAATGTCAAAGGTATTGGTAACGAGGTAGATCGCCACAGCCGCCTTGAAGAACCACTTGAAGAACATCCATGTGTCCATGTCATGCAAGTTGTTTTTCTCGGTGATCATGGAGATCAGCTCGTAACACAGGACAAAGGTGATGATGATACCAGCGATGGGGACTATCACATTTTCGGATAGTCCCCGGATCATCTGGTATATGCTGCTATCCCATGAAGAGGGCGTTTTGCCTACCTCAGCAGCTATCGTCCCTACCTTGTCGTTGACATCGGTGAACATATTGGTCATGTTGCTTTCAATCCAGCCGATCAGAAGCTCTTTTATGGCTTCCTCGATTTTTTCAAGGATAAATCCCAATATTTCACCACCTTTCGGTTATGCTGGGGCTGCCGGATCAGAACAGGCCAGACAGGAGCGGGATAAGGGTCGTGCCGATGAGTACCACACCACCACCGGCCATCAACTGCTTGATTCCTTGGCTCTTGGCACCGGGATTGTCATTGCCGTACCCCTCCATGAGGTTGACCACGCCCCACACGGCAAGGCCAGCGCCAAGGGCGACAACGAGGGTCTGCAAAACGGTAACTGCCTGATTGATAAATTCCATAAATGACCTCCTTGTGTTGGAAATTGATTAAAAATGATGGGAGAGCGCGCCATTTCGCGCCCTCCCATGTGGACACGCGAACCGGTTATCAGAACAAACCGGACAGCAGGGGGATGAGGGTCGTGCCGATCAGCACCACACCGCCACCGGCCATCAACTGCTTGATGCCCTGCGACTTGGCGCCGGGGTTATCGTTACCATATCCTTCCATCAGGTTGACCACGCCCCACACAGCCAGACCGGCACCGAGGGCAACAACGAGCGTCTGAAGGACCGTAACAGCCTGATTGATAAATTCCATAGAGTAACCTCCTTGATTTTTGAGTGTGAGTTATTGAAAATGGGCAAAAAAATAGAAGCCCCGTCATTGTTCTGCTTTGGGCATTGCCCATGCGCAGTGCATGACGGGGCTTCATTCTGCTTCGACCTCTCCCATGTCATAGAGATCGAAGGTTTGGGTGGGCTTGACTACCAGCTTGTGGGAACGGTATTTCTCGATGTCAAAGGCGTTGCTCTTATCGTAGTCGGACAGCATTTTGTATTTTGGATGCTTCGTAATATCGTACTTGTCACTGAGAAAAGGTCTCACGCCTCTAAGCTGCAAAATACATTTGCCGCCGTCCATGACAGCGATTTCGTCTTCCGACATGAGTTGCTTGCCGGTCTTCTGGTAGTTCAGGCCGTAGGAATTGTTGGTTGAACGGGTTTCTGAGGTGTTATATAGGTCTATCGTCTCCTTTCCGAGTATTTCACTCAGTTCTTTCAAAGTAGACTTTTCCTTGCCGCCGAGGAAGAGTGTACAATCGCAGTTGCCGACAATCGTGTCAGCAGCATCCTTGTAGATGGTCTTGAGCTGGCTCTGGGACTGCAAGATGATAGATGCCGAGATTTCCCGGCTTCGGATCGTCGCAATCAATTTGTCAAACTTGGGGATTTGCCCAATGTTCGCGAACTCATCGAGCAAGCAGCGGACATGGACGGGAAGCCGTCCGTTATAAACATCATCCGCCTTGTCACAGAGCAAGTTGAAAAGCTGGGAGTACATGATCGCAACAACGAAGTTGAAGGTATCATCGGTATCAGAGATGATAACGAACAACGCCGTCTTTCGGTCGCCGATGCAATCCAGCTCCATCTCGTCGTAGCTCATCAGCTCACGCAGCTCGGCGATGTCAAATGGGGCAAGCCTCGCGCCGCAGCTAATCAGGATCGACTTGGCAGTTTTGCCAGCGGCTAACTTATATTTGCGGTATTGCTTCACTGCGAAGTGGTCTGGCTCGCGCTCTTCCAGCTCATCGAACATGAGGTCAACGGGATTTTTGAAGGTCTCGTCATCCTCTCTGGCCTCAGAAGCGTTGATCAATTCGAGCAAGGTAGTGAAATTTTTCTCGTGTTCAGGCGCTTCGTACCAGATGTAGCCGATGAGGGCTGTATAGTAAAGCTTTTCGGCCTTGACCCAGAAATCCTCCCCGGACTTATCGCCATCTCCCTTCGTATTGACGATGATTGTATTGACCAGTTTGAGGATGTCCTTTTCGCTGCGGATGTAAGCGAACGGATTGTAGTGCATGGATTTACGGAAGTTGATCGTGTTCAGCGATTTGATGACATAGCCGTTTTTCTCAAGCATCTTCCCACATTCGACCAGCACCGTGCCCTTGGGATCAGTGACCACATAGGAGCTGTGCATCTGCATGAGGTTGGGCTTCACGAAGAAGCGGGTTTTGCCGGAACCTGAACCGCCGATGACAAGGATGTTCTTATTCCTCGCGTACTTTGGCTGTTTCGGGCGGCTGTTCATCGTCAGCCCCTCAGTCTGGGTAAGAATGACATTGTTGGAAAAGTCATCGTCCATGTAAGGCCGAATGTCTTCCGGCCTGCCCCAGCGTGCTGACCCGTACTCTTCTCCTTGGCGGAATTTCTTGCGGTTTTTGCCTTTGATGTAGACGGCCAGCTTGAGCAACGCGCCTCCTGCCACACCGATGAGAAGGTCTACCGGGTGGAAGCTGGGGAGCGGATTGGCAAACGCTGCGCCGAAATTGGCAAAGCCGCCGGTGAGCTTGTCGATGAACTCTGTGCCGGGAGCCAGCCGGAAAACTGCCGCCAGCTTATCCACAAAGTAAAAGGCGAACACATACGGGAAATTGAGAAGGACGAGCTTTTTGATGTCGAGTTTCTTCTTCATAGCTCAACGCCCCGATCCTTCTTCCTGAACTTGACTTTCTCCTTATGCTGGGCTTTAGTCTGCTCCCGGCTACGGGAGAGCTTCTGCTTGAGGGATGGCTTTTCTTTCTGCCTGACCGTCTTTGCGGAAAACTCCTTGAACGCCTGAGTCATCACATCTACATCCCGTCCTTTGAAGAAGACGAGATAACGAGGCGGCTGCTCAGAGGTGTCTTTCTTGAGCGCATAGTCAATCCCGTACTTATTTGCTGTACGCTCAAAGGACTTGATATTTCCGTCAGTCACCTCAATGTTGCTGATTGCTGCATTTTGCTGGACAAGGTGCTTGATAGACTGCTTGCCCCGGTAGGTTTTAGGCTGAGAGGCTTGTTTTTCAGCTTTCTCGATTTCCTCAATGAATTTGGCAAGCGCTTTTTTCAGAACCTCCGCAGTGATCTTGCCGCCCTTAATGGCAATCGCAACGACTTTGGTATTTACTTCATCCTGCATGGGAACCTCCTTTCTGAGATTTGCGAGATTATCCCGTCGCTAAGGTGGGACACCGTGTAAAATGTGGATCATGTTTTCATATCACCCCCTCTAAGTTGATTGAGAATGATTACGCATCATCCTTTCCCGTGAAAGTCGTAGTTCACGCGGGCTGAATAGTAGTTGTCTATGGTCAGCGAAGCGTTGTATAACGCCGTGAGCAGATATGCCCGGATGTTCCGAATGTCGGAAGGGCAATCGTTCATCGCTTGGAGCACATAGTCAATGTGGCCGCTGTCCAGCTTGAGGAAGCGTGATTTGACCACCGGCTGCGGCATATCTTCTCCGTTGATACGGATGGTGGGGCTTGTGGAGCAGACGGCATCCAGCATGATCTCGACAATTTCATTTACCCGGTCAAGGTCATAGTGCCTGTCCTGAGAGCGGATGTCGATCTCAAGGTTATCCCGGATCAATTCCCTGTATTGCTCCCGTTCATCCATCCTGTCCATCCCATCAAGATTGATAGATTGATACTTATTCAGAGAGTTATTTCTTTGGTTGTTAATTACTTGATTGGTATTTAATTGTGCGGGATTTTCCCCATGTGGGTTTTCCATGTGTGGATTATCCATATCTGGATTATCCACATCTGGATTTTCCACATCTGGATTTTCCCTGTGTGGAGAAACCGGTTGTGGCTGTTCGTAAATCTCAAAGACCGTGTTGCTCATCCTGCCCTTGGCGTCGCGTTGCCTGTGACGGATAAGGTAGCCGTGATCTTCAAGCTCCCTGAGAGCTGCCAGAACAGCATCGGGGCCTTCCTTGCAGATCGCCGAAAGACCTTTCGTTGAGAACTGCCAGCCATCGTTGAAGGACAGCATTTTGGAGAGTAGCCCCACGGCCTTGAGGGACAGGGTTTTATCCCTGAGATGGTAATTTGCCATGACCGTGTAGCCACGGTTTTTGTTGACGCGATAGACTGCCATGCGGTTATCCCTCCCTTGCCATCACCGGCTGACAGCGCAGCGTTGACAGCTTCACCGGGGAATAGGGACATTCCTCGAAGACACAGGTTTGATATTTCCAGTAGGGACGATGGAAACAGCACGACCGACATTCCGGGCAGATCCCGTCGCATCCGCTGTCATAGTGGTTGTGGCCGGGTACCTCCTTCATGAGGGCTTCAAAGGCTTGCAGCTTACCGGCTGTCATGTAGCTCATTTTGTTTTCTCTCCTTTCCTCGCCGCACCGCCGTCATCTGCAAGAGGCAGATTGTTCCAGCTTTCGGGCAACAAAAAAAGAGGGTTTGCTTCATGCTCCGAATTGGAGAATGAAACAAACCCTCTTAGCTTTTCAGATATTCAGATGATTTCTCGGATGGTATGGATGATGCCGAGCAGCAGCCCAACAATCAGGGCGAGTCCGCCGATAAGACCGCCGATGATGATGTTGAGTGCGAAGATTCCTACTGTGCCGGATATGCCGTAACCGAAGGGGACGAGCCAGAGACACATCCTGCGGATGCCGAATGGGAAGCCGACACAGAGCCACATCAGGAAGTAGTCACATACGCCGTCCGCCATATAGACCGGCTTGAAGAATGCGGCAAGACAAAGGGCAATCAGCAGAGGAAGCAGCACTTCCTTGAGAAAAGTCTTCACATCCTCACCCTCAATCCCTGCAAATCGTCCGTGCGGATGCCGACCAGATACCAGTCCGCAGCCATTTCGATCCGGGTGGGTTTCCACTTGCCCCTGACCATGACATCGAAGCATTCCCCGCAGTGCAGACCGCCGTAGTAGCAGTCAAGGTCAAAGCGAATGTCGTACCGATCCGTTGCGTGGTCATAAACCAAAGTTCCCTGTTTCATGATGGACTCCTTTCGTTGTGGGCAGCGCAACGGGAAGGGCTTATGCAGTGTACCTCCATAGCCACCGCCAGCCGGTTTTGATCCTGTGCGCCGATTGTTGAGCGATTGTTCCTCTTTTAGGTCAAAAAAGAAGGGACTAAGCCAGAATCCCTTGAGTTTCAAGGTCTTTCTGATTTAGTCCCATTATCGCACAACAATCCTTTACTATCACACAGTTGATTTCTCCGATCCGAATCTTATCCAGCATACGTTCAAAAGACGGACGGTCAAAATTTGTGCCGCTGAATCCATCATCAAAGAACTCCTGCTGCGGCATTCCTGCAAATTCCGGATTACTTTGGATATACCGCTGAATCAAATCACGCTGATGGGAAATGCTCTCGCTCTCCGTCTTGCCTTCCTTTTTTGCAAGATCAAAGTCAGCCTGAGAAAGCCGGATATAGATCCCCAAACTGTAAAAAGCCATTAACTACATCTCCCTTCATCATTGATATCAGCAAGAGCCTCGGCCAGTTCTAACAGATACTGCCTTTGCTCTTCATAGTTGAATTCCACTTCGATCCGCTTGTTCTCATAAACACGGACAGCCTTAACTACAGCTTTGACAAGCTGCGGAGTCATTTCTTCAGCGCCCTGAACAAGGTGAATCGTCTTGAGCCATTTATTCTCAGACTGGAAAGCCTGATCGAAATGTCTCTTCTTAAGCCTTGCTTCTTCAAGCTCTGCGGAAATGCGTGCATATTCTTCATCGTATTCTTTCTTTGCAAACAGGTATTCCTGCTCATCCAGAATGTGCTCCACATAGCTTTCATAGAGCTTTTCACGCTTTGTAGCAACCTTCTTAAGCCGCATAGAGATGCTGTTAATCTCGGTTTGAAACTGCTCCTGAAGATTGCGTTCACCACTACTGCCTTTCAGCTGGGCAAGCAAGGCCTCGATATTTGTTGCCAGACTAAGTTGCTGCCTGATTGCGGCGAATACTGCGTCTTCAAGCTCTATCGAATTCATGCCATGTCTTGTACAAGTGCGTTCTCCAGAATCGAGGAACCCTGCGCAGCAGTAGTAATTGCTTCTTGTCCCGTTTCTGACCTGACGCTTTACAAATCGCATTCTTTTACCACAGTCACCGCAGTAGATTCTCCGGTCAAATAGATTTACGATCTTATCCCGGTCATCTTTGGACTCAGCCAGCTTCTGTTTATACAGCTCAGAATTCTCATCAAACATCTTCTGGACTTTATCAAAGGTCTCTTGATCGATGATGGCCTCATGGTGGTTGGGGATAATGCGCCACTCTTCACGAGGCGCACGATGCACCTTAACGCCCTCATAAAGGGACTTGGGCATACGGCCATAAGGAAGGCATCCTGTATAATAGGGGTTCTTCAGGATATCAATAAGCGTCCTGCCATACCAGACGGTGCGCTTATACTTCTCCGCTTTCCAGAGGCCAAGCTGCACCTTTCGCATTGCAGGAGTGGTTGCCCCCATTTCATTCAGCTGTCTGCAAATCTCTCCGTGTGATAGTCCTTCTGCTTTCAAGCGAAATATCAAACGGACGTTATCTGCGACTTCTTCATCAATCACCAACTGGTAAGCTTCAGTCTTCGATTTGATGTAGCCATAAGGGACAAAGGCGGGAAGAAATTCTCCGCGTTCTTGACGCGCCCGGAAAGACGTGATGATCTTTCTGGAAATGTCCTTGGCGTACAGCTCGTTGATCATGTTCTTCAGCGGGATCATCAGAGATTCCTCTGTCCCATCTGTATTGAAGCTATCAAAGTTATCAGTGATAGCAATGAAGCGCACTCCTAGGAAAGGAAAAATCTTCTCCAGATAATTGCCAGTCTCAATGTAGTCCCTGCCAAACCGGCTGAGATCCTTTACAACAATACAGTTGATTTTTCCTGCCCGCAGCAGATCCATCAGCCTATTGAATTCAGGCCGATCAAAATTAGTGCCTTTGGCTCCGTTGTCCTGAAAAATGCCGTGAAGCTTGAGATACGGGCGCTCCTCAACATAAGACTTACAAATGGCAATCTGGTTTTCGATAGAATCGCCATCATCGTCTTTACCGCTGTTTTCAACGGAAAGCCGAACATATATTGCAGTATTGAATACCGTCATTTCAGCCGTAGAGACTTCTGCCACGGCCTGCGCATTCTTGCGACTTTTTCTTGCCATGAAAAGATACCTCCTTATACGGCCATAGGCAGCTCAACCTGCTCTGCCAGCCTTCTGATGTATTTGATTGCTCTCGCGCATTCATCTTCATATTTGAAGGTGATTTCAATGCGGTTTCCCTCGTAAACGTCGATGTGGTCAATCAGTTCCACAACAGCCTTACGGTCAAGGGACTGAATATTGGCGTATCTGGTAAAAACTCCGATCCAGATGCTATCACGCCTGTTTCCTTCAATAACCTGTGACCGTTCCTTTTCCAGAACCGCAATCGCTTCCTGAGCTTCCTCGATTTTCGCGGTATAGCTGTTCTTGAATTGGAAGTATTCCTGCTGATTGATCATGCCCTCAGAGAGGTTTTCATAGAGCCGCATCTTAAAACGCTGTGCTCTTTCAATCTCTTCCTTCAGCCTTACAATCTGAGCATCATAGTTGAAGACATTCCGCTGTTCCTCTGGAAGCTCGTCAATGAAGCGATAAAGCCTCTCGATATTGATGATCAAATCAATGTGTGCCTGTACTGTCTGGAGCACAGCTTCTGTCAGAACTGCTTCACTGATACTATGAGAAGAGCATCCCTGCTTGCTTTTATTCGTGGAGCACACATAGTAGATGTATTTCTTCTTTCCAGAAGGAATCGTCTTCCTGACCATGTTCTGACCGCAGTCACCGCAGCGAAGAAAGCCAGAGAACAGATATACAGTATCTTCTTCAGGTGCAGTCCGAACATCACGCTTCATCAGGTTACGGACGGCCATAAAGTCATCGTAATCAACAATGGCCTCATGTGCGTTCTCGACACGAACCCATTCCGATTCATCTTTGGCAATGACCTTCTTTACCTTGTAGTTGGGAGTGCTTTTCTTTCCCTGTACAAGGACACCGATATAAACCTCATTTGTCAGAATGCGGTTTATCGTAACAACAGACCACTTGGCTTTTTCATTGACTCGGAAATAAGTCTGTACCTTCTGCCCCTGAGACAGTTTGTACTCCATCGGGCACAGAACGCCTTTCTGGTTAAGCCTCTTGGCAATGTTGCCTTGGCTGATACCCTCCAACTTCCAACGGAAGATTGCTCTTACAACTTCAGCCGCAAAGGTATCTACCACAAGCTTGTTCTTATCCTCTGGATCTTTCATGTAGCCGTAGCAGGCAAACGCGCTAAGGAATTCTCCTTTCTTGCGCTTAATTTCCAGCTGGCTGCGGATCTTAACGGAGATATCCTTACAGTAGGCATCGTTGATCAGATTCTTAAAAGGAATGACCAGCGAAGAAGCCTGATTCTGTTTTTCTGCGCTGTCATAGCCATCATTGATAGCAATGAACCGCACGTTCATAAAGGGAAAGACACGCTCGATGTAGTTACCGGCTTCAATGTAATTACGACCGAAACGGCTGAGATCCTTGCAGACCACGCAGTTCACTTTCCCTGCGCGGATCAGATCCATCATTTCTTTGAAGCCCGGTCTCTCGAAGTTGACCCCGCTATAGCCGTCATCTACCTTTTCGCAGACAACTTCAATATCGGGGTAGTTGCTCAGGTAATCTCTGACGAGTGCTCTCTGGTTGGAGATGCTATCGCTCTCAACCTTGTCTCCGTCATCACGGGACAGTCTGGCGTAGATACACGCCTGATATTTCTTTTTGGACATAAAAATAGTCTGGCTCCTTTCTTTGAACTCCCCGTCAAAGTCAGGAATCAGACTTCCGCTTTTAACCTATATTTTATTGACCCTAACGGTATTATAGCATCTCGGCTTTGATTCTTCCAGAGGGGAAATTGTAAACTTTCTGAGTCCTGATTGAGTCCTAAATGAGTCCATATCACAGCCCCCTGATGTAATGCTCCAGACGATCCTCCAAGGTAACGTCCGTATCTGCAAAGCTGACCTTCACAACCACCTTCCCGACGCGATAACAGTACGGGTTCCTTATCTGCTCAAGGAAGTTGCGGATGCGGTCTTTGCGAGGCTGCTCACCATCCAGATGAACCGAAGTAATATCTACCAGCGTCTCCGGATCAACAGTCCGAACATCAACGCTCCTCATTTCTTCAATACTCATTCTGATGCATCCTCCTTCTCAAGTTCAAAGATCAAGAAGTCATAGCCGTATCTGTAATTGCAGTAGGTGCAGGGTTCCTTCACCATCTGATAAGGATCGACTCTCTTGATATAGTGGTTTGGCGAATTGTAAAACTGACTGGCACAGCGGGAGCAAAGGCAAATTTCCATCGGCTCTCCGACGATACGCCTGCGCACCCGGATTGTTCTCCTGATGCGGACGATTTCTTCTGTATATTCAAAATCACACATGTCTCTGCTCCTTTCTCTGTACTGCTTCAGTACAAAAGGATATGGCTGAGATCCCGAAGAACCTCAGCCACATAGTTTTCATACTGAAGACTTGTGTCTTCGTATTTGTGAGTTCATTTCTTTTCCAGTCATATTTGCCGCTCGCGCCCCTGACTGAATAGGGAACATCCCAGCCCACATCCGGTTGATGTGTCACAGGCCGTTTCACCTCCCCGCGGGTCTCGCCGGGCTGCCCCCATTGCGTGATCCTTCTTTGAAGAAAGGCTGTGGCTGGGCAGGAGTATCATTATGCCGTTCAGTCTTCATTGCGAACAGGCCATACCACCCGGCCTGTTTCATCACTCTGTAGATCGCTCGTCCCTTGCGGGAGTCGTGGCGGCAGATGATTTGTCGCTCCGTCCTGAACGGAAAGTAACTGAGATGCTGACTATTCAGTTTTCAAAGGGCACTTGAGAGGAATTACCCCCTCACTTAGAAGTGGGGACGGAAAATGGAGTACCCTAACAGAAAAAATCAAACTTTTTCAAAAAACTTTTTCCGCAGCTTCTCGATCAGATCTTTCTTGCGTCTGGAAACCTGCATCTCACTGAGTCCATGCTGTTTTGCATAGCGGGAAGCAGCACCGAATCCGTCATGGACGGCAAGCAAAAACTCCCGGTCATCGACCGAGAGTTCTGAGAGAGCTTTATGAAGCTGTTCGAGCAGGATTTTCTGCATGATCATCTCTTCAAGATCAAAGTTTTCATCAATGATATCTCTGCTTTCTAAATCCCCGCACACCTCAGATTCTGCCTCTGAAGGGACAACGTAGCTGAAGGTAATACCCTCTTCCTCACGAGCTTTCTTATCACGCTTCAGGCGTTTCTTCTCAGCGTCGAAGAATCTCCTGATCTCCGCAGTCTGCTCCTCGCTCAGACCTGCCTCTTTGCAGGCCATCTCATACTTATAAATCATGTCATAACCTCCGAATTGAATTGAGTTGTTGTATCGCTTCAATTCGTCGGCTACGGGTATCTTGCGTAGTACCAGAGGCGCTTGCGCATTTTCTATCCTCCTTCCGGTAAAATTTGCCGGAAGGAGCCGCGCACAAAAATTGGCATGAAAAAAGCCCCACACCCATGACAGGCGTGAGGCTCTATACCCTTATTCAGTTTGTACGCTGTACTTCTCCCAGCGTACATAGTTTACTATATTGGAAGTCGGACTTTCAGTAGGACATCCATCGGACTTTAGTCGGAACTTTATCGGACAATCGTCGGACTTTAGTCGGACTGCTCAAAGGCCAGCTGCTCATAGGGTTCACCTAAAGGATTCTCTTTCAGAAAGGTCTTGAGCTTCGGAATAGCACCGCCCCAAAGCGACAGGCCAAAGATGTAAATAGCTTCCTTCTTACGATCATAAAAGCGGGAGCGCTCCATATTCAGGATGTCCAGCATATCGCTTTCGGTGTATTTCCACTTCGTCAGATAGCACTTGGACAGGATCTCAAAGTACTGATCGCCACCATAGGGAAACTCCTTTACACGGATCATGGCCGTATCCACAAGTTCAATCATCCACCGCGTTTCAAACAGCGTCTTGACCTTAGCTTCAAAGCGCTCTCGTTCTACGTCAGGAGCAAACTCTTCCAGATAAAGCAGTGCTCCATCAAGATCAGATCCACAGTAAAGGCACAACTCTTCTGCAACATAGTCTGCACGGCCAATCGTTGTCCAGCAGACTCGACGGTATATGTTCAGCAGCAGCTTGGATTTCTGATACAGGTTTTCTTCATCCAATTCTTGAAGACGGCACATGGAATGGATGGCGTTCCATGCCTCAGTATTATGTCTGCTCAATAGTGACACTCCCTTCATGCCGATGCTCGGCGTTCAATCTCCAATCTAATTGCGGCTCTTGGCGGTAAAGGGAAAGAAACCTGCTTCGAGCCTTATTCTGAACAGCTGTGATCTTCGGTATCACACCGGCAAGTTCCGATGCGCTCTGCGCTGCCGGTTGCTGATTCATTCGATAACCTTCGCTTCTACGAACCACTTGTAGTTTTCCTCGTAGAATAGAAAATGTTCACTGCCGCAGATCATCACAGTGTAGCGAATACCTGCACCGCCAGCTCGTAGACTTGCAGCCCTGCGGCAATCCTTCACCCGGTCAATCTCGAACCGTTGACCATCTTCCCATATGATGCACAGCGGCATAAGCTTTCCCTCTGGAGAAAACTCTGCCTGCACCTTCACGTACACCTTGCGTCTGGTTTCAGACACGATCATCACCACCTAAACATATTGATAGAGTTCTACACCGGTCTTGTTCCCACCCTCGAAATAGCCGTGGGGATGAACCGTGTGATCTTCCTTGGCATTGACCTTTGAGAGCAATCGATCCGTGTACATCAGCCCTCGTTGGATGCTATCAAACCCGAATCGGCTGCGAATGACATCTACAGCCACGTCGAGCTTATGAAGCTTCTCGCGCTTCGCTTCATCCACGAACAAATCTAACTGCACAGGGCAAGCAGCATTGATGAGGTCACAAGCTCTGACACCGATACTTCGTATTGGCTTGTGCCAGTGATAATTCTCGTGGAATAGCCTCATGGCATTCTCTGCTATCTCGCCCGTTAAATCAGTAGGCTGTTTAATCTTCATCTGCCGCGTGAAACTATATAGTTCATTGTCGCGGACGGATATTTCCACAGTTTTGCACTTGAAGTTGTTCTCCCTGAGCCGAGCTGCTACGCTTTCAGCAAGGACATACGCTATGACGCGCACATCGTCTTCGTTCACAAGGTCTCTTGGTGTTGTTGTGCTATTACCGATGCTTTTGATAGGAGCTGAATAGTTCTCATGGCTTACCGGAGTTCTGTCTTCTCCGTTGGCGAACATGTAGAGCACGTACCCCATTTTCCCAAGCCAACGATGGAGCAGTTCCGGATCGGTCTGAGCCAACTGGCCAATGGTTGTGATCCCGTATCCATTGAGCTTCCTCTTGGTAGCGCTGCCGACATACAAAAGGTCTTCGACCGGCTGCGGCCAAATGATGTCTCTATAGTTCTCCTTGCTGATGACTGTGATTGCATCCGGCTTCTTATAGTCAGATCCGAACTTAGCAAAAATCTTATTCCAGCTAACCCCGATGCTGACCGTAATGCCCAGCTCAAATTTGATCCGATCACTGATTTCCTTGGCAATCAGTTCTCCGTCACCTTTGCAGGACGCGCTGCCGGTAACATCAAGCCAACTTTCATCCACCCCGAAGGCTTCCTGCTGGTCGGTGTAATCTGAATAGATTTCATGCGCCAGTCTTGAAAATCGAAGGTATAAGTCCATGTGGGGAGGAACAAAGATGATGTTAGGACATACCTGCCGCGCCTGCCAAAGTGCCATGCCGGTTTTCACTCCGGCCTTCTTTGCCAGTTGATCCTTTGCCAAAACGATGCCGTGCCTTGCTTCCGGATCTCCACCGACAGCGAGAGGTCTGCCGCGTAGCTCCGGATGGTGGAGGAGTTCAATGCTGGCATAGCAGTTATTCATATCTGAATGCAAAATCGTCCGCATTTTTTCTTGAACACCCCCTTGACAGAATAGGCAACTTCGGATATTATATAGGCAAGTAATTGCCCATTGCTTACAGGACACATTATAGGCAAGAAGTTGCCCATTGTCAAGAGGCAATTTGAATTTTTAGGAAAGCAGTTTCCTATTAGGAGGTATTCACATGACTTTCGCTGAGAAAATCAAAGAACTGCGTAAACAGAAAAACCTCTCACAAACTGATTTGGGTAAAGCAGTAGGAGTTTCTCTTCGCACGGTGCGCGGCTGGGAAGCGGAAGGACGCTATCCTAAACAGCATGACATCTATGGAAAATTAGCGGAAGTCCTTGGATGTGATGTTTCTTACCTGATGTCTGATACGGAGGCCTTTATTACGGATGCCAGCGAGAAGTTTGGCAGCCGTGGACAGAAAGACGCAAAAGAACTGGTATCCGAGCTGACCGGCCTTTTTGCAGGTGGACAGATGGCCGAAGAGGACATGGATGCACTGATGCTGGCCGTTCAGGAGGCCTATGTTGAGGCCAAAAAGAAGAACCGCGAGAAGTATACTCCCAAGAAATATCGTAAGGGTTCTTCCAATCAGTAATCGAGTCCTGTTTTTGGTACAGGTCATACTGTATACTTAAATCGCTACCAAAGACGGGAGGTGGGGATATTGGTTCATCTGAACAGCACCAACACCATAATCACCCGTGCCGATACCATAGTCCGCGAAATCGGAACCAGAGATCCGGAACGCATTGCAAAAGAACTTGGTATTGTTATCAAGGAAGTAGACTTCGACCGGCAAAAGGGTGTGTATAAGGTTATCAAACGTAACCGCTTTATCTTCATCAAATCGGATCTGCATGAAGTCATGCGCCGGATTGTCTTGCTGCACGAGATTGGCCATGATCAGCTTCACCGAAAGCAAGCCACAGTCTTTCAAGAATTCAACCTCTTTGACATGACCAGCAATTCGATGGAATATGAAGCAAATCTCTTCGCGGCGCAAATTGCGCTGCCCGACGATGACATCATTGAGCACATCTACGATGGCCTTGATGCCTCACAGATTGCCAGAGCCATGCATTCTGATATCAACCTTGTCGCCCTGAAAGTCAGTGAACTTTCCCGGCGCGGATACTCTTTCCGGAACATCGAACACCGGAACGACTTTTTGAAATAAGCGCATAACGCAGAAAAGACCGGCCAGCGGGGATCACTCCTCACTGGCCGGTCACTATTTTATGTTTCTTGCATCTGATCAAAAAATCGCGCAACGCTAGTACATCTCATCTAATTGTTCTCAACGATGAATCTTGCCAATGCTCTTGCTTCGGAAAGCGGATGAGAAGGAAACTTCTCATCAAATTCCGACCGTTCAGACTGATTCATAAGGAAGCCTCTATTATACGTGGGATCATACGGATCTTTGAACCAGTCTTTCATAACCTCTTCCATACTCAGATTATTTGCCTGTGAATAGATTGCCATACAGATACTATCTCTGACTCCAGTAGTGCCTTCTTCCGCAAAAGAACCATTGATAAATTGGATAGAGTTTTCCATCCGAACATTGATGTTGAATGTATATTCAACTCCATGAGGCAAATCATCGTCGGCGACTATCCTGTGCTTAACAATCTCATAAATGTATGGCTTGCCTGAAGCGGTCATGCCAGAGGCGACCTCGATGAGGCCTTCGTTATCACCCATAGCCTGGTGCTGCTCATCTATCACCCATTGAGGATTGTCAAAGGGCATAGAAGCCTCTTCGGTTACAGGATAGGAAATCAGCAAACAACTTGCTGCTTCAGTGCGCATCCCATAACCCACTGCATTCTTCGGGATACCAATACCTTCAGGAAACTTCTTCTTAAGCCTTTGGTATTGAGGGGGCAAAGTCAACGTCTCTTTCTTTCCACCTTTTCTTAAGCTTTCCATGAACCGACCAGCATTATCTAATACTCTTTCGGCGCTTTCAGGAATAGCCTGCGCAGCATCCCTTAATGACTCAGGGATTGTTTTTTTCCTGTTCTGAATTGCCTGCTCCAAATCACTAATTATCACATTTAGGCCGTCAAATATTTGCTCCCTGAAAAGAGTTTCTTTAGGCAAGCGTTCTCTCAGATCAAAGCACGTTTGTAAATCAGGCTTGCGTTTGCTCTCAGATGCAAGTTTGATCATCTCATTGAACTGTTTCTCATCCGTCTCGCCGATAATGAACAGCCGAATAAGAGTTTCCGTTTCGGCAGGAAGCATTGAAATTTCTTTCTTCTCTATGTAGTTCGTTCTGAACAGGGTCTGTAAAGCAAGCAATACCGCCTGCTGCGAAATCAGCTTTTCAGAGGGATAAGGAATTCCATCAATGAACGCTTGAATATAACTTGAGAGGGCATCGTTGTCAGTAAATGCCATTGCGATCTCATTCCAGCTTCTTTCAAGGCCGTAGTCCTGAACGAGTAAATACAGTTCAGTCAAACTATGCTCACTTCTATTCAGGATATTGCCCAATGCCTTAAAGTAAAGCAGTTGCTCTTCCTTGCAAAGCTCAGGAAGGTTTATGGTATAGTCTGTTTCCGCAATCTGTGCTCTTGACGAAACAATCTCCTGCCCCCATACCCGATTTGCCGGACAGAAAAACAATCTGTATAATGGAAAGGGG
>ERZ1036420.203-NODE-203-length-72586-cov-5.040686_pt1 | contig 72586 bp, 81 predicted proteins | sample MGYA00514220_ERZ1036420 | MGnify/ENA primary metagenome ERZ1036420 (study PRJEB33795, sample SAMN09464938) | human gut metagenome | host: Homo sapiens | place: USA: Stanford, California | collected 2016-10 | study: EMG produced TPA metagenomics assembly of the...
TATACCAGAAAATCAGGATGGGTGTCACAATTTATTCATTCATGCGTTTGTCGTGTGTGTTCCACAAATAACTACAGGCACCATGTTCTGCAAATAACTCAGATACTGCCTTCTGCAAATCGCTCAATAGCACTTCAGCCAGCCGGGCTGCTACATAACTCTACCAGATTCGTATCATCTGCTCATAAAGCAAAATATGCCTGTCTGTCACATTGCGGTTATCATGATAATGCCCGAAGAACCATTTTCTGTATTGCAGCCGCTCTTCCACTTCCTGCAGATAATCAGTCAGACGGTCCGGAACGAACAGACCGTTTCCAACGATGTCCTGTATTTTGGTCGGCGCGCAGTGCGTTACCACATAGTCCACCGTGGCATTGCATTTCTCTATGTTCCGCAGGCCCTCCCTGCATTCTTCCTCTGACGGCAGTTCTTCCTTCCACCAGCTCACATGATTGATCCGGTACGGAAGATAACCTTTATCCAGCTGTTTTTTCCTGCTCTTAAACTCCGGATCATCCAGCTCCAGAATACCGCCCTGGATATCATGGCTCTGCGCTCCGCCAAAGGTAAATATCCTGCATCCGCCGATCTCATAAACCTGACCGCGCATCAGATGGATCACCGATGGCATGATCTCCTGTACCTTTCCGCCATGCCACTCCTTTACCGGGCATGTCTTCAGCAGATCATAGTTTTCATGATTCCCGTCTACCCAGAGCGTTGTGAACGGCTTCTGGTCCAGCCACCTTAGCCACCACAGCTGCTCCTTATCCTCCGACCAGTAGCCGAAGTCACCGCAGATGATCACATAGTCGTCCTTTGTCATTTCTCTCTGTTCCGGAAAGATCTCCGTGTTGAACCGGCGATAATCCCCGTGGCAGTCTCCTGTAATATAAATAGACATGGCAGCCTCCTTATTCCAAGTCAGATACCCCGCAGCAAGCTATGGGGCATCAAAAATACCACAAGCACTCAGTATTTTACTGACAGCCTGTGGTATTCTTTCTCATGATTTCAAAGTACGGATCAGCGAAAACTGAATCGTATCCTTACTTCTCCGGCGCTTCGTCGATCGCCTTTCCAATATCATGGCGATAATATTTATTCTCAAAATCCACCCAATCCACTGCCTCATAGGCATTGGCGCGGGCTTCTTTCAGATCCCTGCCCAATGCGGTAATTCCAAGAACACGTCCGCCGTTTGTGACGATCTCGCCGTCTTTGAATTTCGTTCCCGCATGGAAACAGTAATATCCTTCGGTCTCCTTGAACTTCTCCAGTCCATGAATCGGATATCCTTTTTCATATGCCACCGGATATCCGTCCGATGCCAGAACAACGCAGACACAGGCATTGTCTTCAAACTGCAGATCCACCTGGTCCAGAGTTCCGTCGATGCATGCCTCAAAGACGTCGACGATATCCGTCTTCATCCGCGGCAGTACCACCTGGGCTTCCGGATCACCAAAACGCGCATTGTATTCCAGTACCTTCGGTCCTTCTTCCGTCAGCATCAGTCCAAAGAAGATCACGCCTTTGAACGGTCTTCCTTCCGCCGCCATTGCGTCCACCGTTGCCTGGTAGATATGCTTCTGGCAGAATGCGTCGATTTCTTTTGTATAGAACGGACTTGGAGAAAAGTTTCCCATGCCTCCGGTATTCAGTCCGGTATCTCCGTCTCCGGCACGTTTATGATCCTGCGCGGAACTCATGGTCTTGATGGTTTTTCCATCCACAAAGGACAGTACAGAAACCTCGCGGCCTGTCATGAATTCTTCGATCACCATTTCATTTCCGGCGCTTCCGAACTTCTTGTCCATCATGATGGTCTTCACGCCTTCTTTTGCCTCTTCCAGCGTATTGCAGATCAGAACGCCCTTTCCAAGCGCCAGACCGTCCGCTTTCAGAACGATCGGAAACTTCGCGGTTTCCAGATATGCCAATGCCGCATCCGGGTCGGAGAATGTCTCATATCCTGCCGTCGGAATCTGATATTTCTTCATCAGATCTTTGGAGAATGCTTTGGACCCCTCCAGGATTGCCGCATTTTTTCTCGGTCCGAAAACGCGCAGACCTTCTTTCTCAAAAACGTCCACAATGCCGCCCACCAGCGGATCATCCATGCCGATGACAGTCAGGTCGATCTCTTTTTCCTTGGCGAAAGCTGCCAGACGGTCAAACTCCATTGCCGGAATATCCACACATTCCGCATACTCTGCAATTCCCGCGTTTCCCGGAGCACAATAAATCTTTTCTGCTTTCGGGCTCTGCGCGATCTTCCATGCGATGGCATGCTCTCTGCCGCCGCTTCCAATAATCAAAATTTTCATCCGTATCTTACTCCTTATTTCCTTCCTCTGCCTCAGCGATCTTTACCAGACCGTCCACAACGGAAATTCTTCCGTTCGCGATCAGATCGATCGCCCGGGGCATGATCTTCCACTCTGCTTCTTCCATTACCCTGCGCTGAAGGATTTCCGGCGTATCGCCCTGTTTTACCTCCACCGCTTTCTGAAGGATGATCGGTCCGGTGTCCGTTCCATCATCCACAAAGTGTACGGTCGCTCCCGTAATCTTCACTCCGCGTGCCAGCACTGCTTCATGAACTTTCAGCCCGTAATATCCGGTTCCGCAGAAAGACGGGATCAGGGACGGATGGATATTGATCATTTTGTTCGGGAAGGCATCTACCATGATCTTGGGGATCACCACCAGGCATCCAGCCAGGACCACAAGATCAACGCCGTAAGACTGCACCTTCTCCAGCAGCGCCCCATTGAACGCTTCCCGGGTTTCATAGCTTTTCGGGGAAACGCAGACTGCATCCACACCTCTTTGGCGTGCCCGCTCCAGCGCATACGCGTTTGGGTTGTTGCTGATCACCACAGAAACCTCAGCGTTCGTAATGCTTCCGTCATCGATCGCGTCAAAAATCGCCTGCAGGTTTGTGCCTCCTCCTGAGACGAGGACCGCCATTTTTAACATAATGTAACTCCTTTTTCTCCTGCCTCAATGTGGCCGATAACATACGGTGTCTCTCCGGCATCCTTGATCGCTTTCATCGCAGTGTCCACATCTTCCGGACGTACGGCAACGATCATGCCGATTCCCATATTATAAGTGTTGTACATCATCTGTTCTTCAATGTTTCCTTTTTCAGCCATCAGACGGAAGATCGGCGGTACCGGATAGCTGTCTTTCTGGATGACCGCAACTGTACCATCTTTCAGCATACGCGGAACGTTCTCATAAAATCCGCCGCCGGTAATGTGGCTGCATGCTTTGACTGTCACGCCTGCTTCCTTCACGGAACGCAGCGCTTTTACATAAATCTTGGTCGGAGCCAGCAGCGCCTCGCCAAGTGTTGTTCCCAGTTCTTCATAGTAAGTATCCAGAGAATCTTTGGTCATCGTAAAGACCTTGCGCACCAGGGAGAATCCATTGCTGTGCACGCCGGATGACGCCATACCGATCAGGACATCGCCAGCCTCAAGATCTTTTCCTGTGATCAGATCCTTTTCATCCACAACGCCAACGGCAAAGCCCGCCAGATCGTACTCATCTTCCGGATAGAAGCCCGGCATCTCAGCGGTCTCACCGCCGATCAGCGCCGCATCCGACTGAAGACAGCCTTCTGCCACACCTTTTACGATATCCGCAATCTTTTCCGGTGTGTTCTTTCCGCACGCGATGTAATCCAGGAAAAACAGCGGTTCGCCGCCTGCACATGCAATATCATTGACGCACATGGCCACACAGTCGATACCTACAGTATCATGTTTGTCCATCAGAAATGCCAGTTTCAATTTGGTTCCTACACCGTCGGTTCCGGAAACCAGCGTCGGTTTCTCCATGTCCTTGAATTTCTCCATGGAAAATGCTCCGGAAAATCCGCCCAGATTGGTCAGCACTTCCGGGCGCATGGTTTTTTTCACATGCTCTTTCATCAGTTCCACGGACTTGTATCCGGCTTCAATATCAACACCTGCGTTCTTGTAATCCATAGTATCCTCCATCCTGGCCGCTTCCGCGAACCATTCTTTTCTATCTGTCTTTTTGGGTAACCGTTTTTGCGTTCTTTTCTGTCGTTTCTTATTTGGTGTAATTCTTATATCCGACTTCCTGCAGTTTTTTATCCTTTGCTACGACCTGCTCCTTCATCTCCTCGGAGTATGCTTTCAGTTTTTTCAGAAGCTCTTCATCGGAAGTAGCCAGGATCTTTGCCGCGAGGATCGCCGCATTCGCTCCGCCATTGATGGCAACGGTTGCCACCGGAATTCCGGACGGCATCTGTACGATAGAGTAAAGGGAATCGCGTCCTCCCAGGGATGTGGTGTGCATCGGAATACCGATGACCGGCATCGGGAAGATTGCCGCACACATACCCGGCAGATGAGCCGCCATGCCAGCGCCTGCAATGATCACCTTCAGACCTCTCTCTTCTGCGGTCTTTGCATACTCAAAGAATACGTCCGGCTCTCTGTGAGCGGAGATGATCGTCATCTCGTAGTCGATTCCGAATTTCTCCAGCATGTCTGCTGCCTTGCTCATTACCGGCATATCTGAGTCGCTTCCCATTACAATTCCTACTTTTGCCATGTTTGTTCTCCTTTTCTCATAAATACTCATTAGTTCGACTTATAAGTAGAATTTATTAATTTAGTCTTACTTATAAGTAATTGTACTAAGCACCAGGGCTGTTGTCAATAGTTTTTTGTGGGAAAGCGGACGGCAGCGGAATCGCCGGGGAGACGCGGGGCGGGCATGCAGATTCGTTTCTCACTCCGGCGTTCGGACATCTCAGGGGCGGAGGTCCGCTGCTTTTCTTTTGTTCTTTGTCCTGCGCTTTGTTTTAGGCGCATCGGACATCCGCCCCTGAGATGTTCGCCCGCAGTCGCAAGAAACTGAATTCTGCATGCCCGCCCCGCGCCTCCCCGGCGATTCCACTGCCTGTGCTTTGTGGGTGGTGCTGCCGCTGGGTGATGTTTTGAAAGCTCATCGAACCCGCTGTAATATGACCCAGGAATTTGTTGCAGAAAAAGTGGAAGTCAGCAGACAGGCAGTCTCCAAATGGGAGAAAGGGCTTTCGGAACCGAGTACTTCCAATCTGATCGCCCTGGCAAAAGTCTTTGGGGTCTCTGTGGAAGAGCTGCTGAAGAATGTGGGCAGTGGTGAAGAGAATCATTAATTAAAAACAAGGAACATTTCTGTATATCCCGGAAAAAGGAGGCCGGCTGCCGCTCAGCCTGCCTCCTTTTTCCGGGTTTCGTATTCTTCCCTCAGGATAGAATAATAACTCGCGTCACAGATTCCCTGGTTGTTCCAGTCGCTGTGGCGGAGTGTACCTTCATATATCATTCCGCACTTTTCCATCACTTTTCCGGAATTGACATTTCGCGAATCGTGTCTGGCGGAAACGCATCCGGCCTGTACTTCCTCAAACAGGAAGCGTATCACCGCTTCCAGCGCTTCCGATGTGATTCCCTGGTGCCACCATTTTCTTGAAATACAGTATCCCATATGCGCCAGTTCCGCTTTTTCATTTATGGAAACTACGCTGATATTTCCGATCGGTTCGCTGGTCTCTTTCCACACGATCGCCCAGTTATAATAATCCGGCTGGTCATACTGCCCGATCCATTCACTGAGAATCTTCTCGGAAACACCTGCATCTCTGTGCGCCGGCCAGGTAAGAAACTTCGTCACCTCATCATCCGCCGCCCAGTTCCGGTACATCGCCTGAGCGTCCTCCAACTGAAATCTTCTCAGAATCAAACGCTCTGTTTCAAGTGTTACCGTACCTTTGTGTTCCATCTCTCCACTCCTCTTTATTCCTGAAACGCTTCGTTCAGTTCCTCGGTTCCCGGAAGTACGAATCTTCCGTCCTCAATCAGGGAAACCTCCGATCCGTCTTCTTTCTGTACGCGGATGTAGTCCAGTTCATCGTAAGGGATCGTGATATCCGTGTGGCATCCGAAATATGCTTTTCCCGGATCTTCCTTCCGCAGGATGGAGATCTCGTTGTCTCTTGCTATGATCTCCTTACCGTCCGGATTGAAGACCGCGGTATCTTCCGCCCAGCTGTAACAGGTATCTCCCATCGCAAAGTGCGGTCCCATCTTTTCCGCGATCAGGATCGGCAGTTTATCTGCAATCTGATATTTTTCCGCCACCACGTAGGCGGTGGTGTTGGTTCCGATGGCAAATTCTCCGATCGGCAGAGTTTTGTGATGGTTCAGGATGTTTGCCTCGATGTATTTTCTGTTTTCCCCTTCCTGCTCAAAGTTCGTACAGCCATAATCTGTGATCATTCCATCGGTGAGCGTCAGACACAGGTTCTGATAATTCAGCTCATTCAGATATACAGAGGTCACATGGAGTACTCCATTGGTTCCTTTCAGCACCGGAGAGGTAAAGACCTCGCCGACCGGGATATTCACATCCGCAACGCAGTTTTCAAAGTTGGTCTGCTTTTCCGGCTGTTCCAGTTTGTGCAGCTGGATCCAGAGGTCTGTGCGGTTCTCCCCTTTTCCTTTGACATGAACGCGGGTGCCCTGATCCAGCGCATCGATCAGGTGCTGCTGGATTCTCTGATATTTCCGGTAGTCCAGAGTGTTGATCTTTACTGTCTCACGGAAGATTTCTTCAAACTGCTCTCCGATTTCCGGAACCGGATAGGCAATGATCGTAAAGCTGCGTTCTTCTCCGATAATATAGCGGTTGGTGATCTGTCCTGCCTCGTTGTCGTACCGCACCTGCAGCTTCTGCTGCTTTTCATTGAAGGAAAGGGCATCCTTGTTCGCCTTCGGGCTGAACGGCTTTTCTCCGAAAATCTCGATCACTGCAGGACCGGCATGGGTATTCGCCTCTTCCTTATGCTTCTCATAAGCCACCTGCATCGCTCTCAGCCTGCGCTGTACCAGATCCTCGTCCAGGAACAAAGCCGCATCTTCTTTGTGATCGTAATCAAACTGTTTGTTTGGAATCGCTCCGGAATATCCGGTTCTCAGTCCTCTCCGGTTCCGGTCCGCCCCGTGAACGGCGCTGCGGTAAATGACCGGCTGCAGTCCCATCTCTTCAAACTGAAGGATCGCCGCGCGCACCATCCGCTCAAAGCCCAGATGATAGCGGATATTGACGGTCTTCTTCTTTGAGAGATCTTTGTTTCCAAGCACGAAACCGATGCGGTATCCTTCGGTGTAAGTCCGTGCCATTGCATCGATCTGCTCCTGCGGCAGACCGTTCAGGAATTCCGCCGTCTTCCGTTCATTTTCCGTAACATACTCGCCGTAGCGGTACAGATAACGGAGATCCGTCAGATCCGCTTTCCGGACGATCCCGGACGCGAAATCCAGAGTCGGATCCACCATCTCACGGATACGGTATTCCATGGTCTCATCGGTGTAATCACTCACATACCAGTAGAATACATCCCGAAGCGCCGCCTTCGTAGGAAACTCCTCTTCCTCAAACATATGATAAATCTCCAGAAACAGTTCCATCACTACCACACAGTCCCACAGACGGCCTTCGTAAACGGACACCACCATCCCCTGGATCTCCGCGTACAGAAAGCTGAGCATCTGGCCATAGCCTTCCCCCAGCATCTTTGCCGCGTACGCCGGATTTCCGTAAGAATGTTCATACATTTCCGGAAGAATATCCCGATAAGGTCCCACATTGAGCGCCTGCAGTTCCTCCATGGAACCATGTTCCAGAATGCCTTCTTTCAGCCTTTTCTCCAGCTCCTGCAGTTTTACGATATACTTCGCCATCTCAGCAAAATATTCCCGGTAAGTCACCGGAACACTTTTTTCCTCCGGAATCTGCCGGATCCTCTCCAGCGAAAGCTTCCGGCGTTCCTCGAGAAGCTCTCTTTCTTCCGTATCATTTCTGTAATCCGTCATCACTCTTTTCCTTTCTGTCATCGATCAGTCTGCCCTGCGCCACATTTTTTTCCAGCAGTTCCTTCATATATTCCCAAATCTGGCTGGAACCGGTCTCCGTATACTCGTTGCGCTTCAGCACCTGGGAGATCCGCACCTGATGTCCCGTCCAGTCTTTTCCTTCGTTGTAATCGTTCAGGAGCAGCGGCTGAAAATTGTCCATCGTATGGGCGAACCTTGCCTCCGGCGTTTCGTACGCCTCAAATTCCTCCCAGAGCTGTCTCAGTTTTTCTCCCTGATCCTCCGGAAGCAGCCCGAAGATCCTTTCGGCAGCCTTTTTCTCCCGTTCTTCCTTCGTGCGGTTCGCCTCCTCGTCATAGGCATAGGTATCCCCCGCATCGATTTCCACCAGATCGTGGATCAGTATCATAACCATTGTTTTTGCGATATCCACCGGCTGATTGGAATATTCCTGCAGAAGCCACGCCATCAGCGCCATATGCCAGGCATGCTCCGCGTCGCCCTCTCTGCGGGAATATCCGCAGATATGCGTCTGCCGCTCAATCTGCTTTTCCCGGTCAATCTCAAGAATAAAATCCACCTGTCGGTCCCATCGTTCCCGATCCATCTTTTCTCACACTCCTATCAGAAACAGAGAAAGCCACAGTACCGCCAGCACTCCGCAGGAAACGGAGCCGATCACCGACTTTCTGTGACTGACTTTCTCCTCCCGGAAGCTTTTCAGCCCCAGGTAAAATCCATAAACAGACGTCAGCATGGCAAACAAAGCAATGGCGCCTGCATAAACGCCTGCCTCGCCTCCGAAGGCAAACGATATCACCGCGTCCACCACGAAAAGCCCGCCGGAAAGAATCGCCAGCCGGACCGCCGTACCGCCTCCCTGGGAATGTTTCCTGATAAAATTGTAATTATACTTCTTCGCCATACCTGTGTCTCCTGATTTTATCACATAGTAAAAAGATCCAATAACCGCTCAGCGCGCCCAGCGTGTTCAGGATCATATCATCCACGTCAAAACAGCCGACCTTCCAGATCAGCTGCACCGTCTCCACACCGAGGCTGAACGCAAATCCCAGCAGGGTTACCAGCCAGAAGCTTCGCATCCTCCGGTGCATCACCGGAAGAAAAAATCCGAACGGCCAGAAGCCGATCACATTTCCAGCCAGATTCAGAAACGCAGCCAGATATCCCACCTGGCTGCGGTAGATCCAGAATCTCCGAACCTCCCGGAACGGTATCAGATTATATCTGTAATCCTGATCTGCAAAAGAATTCCTTCCATAAATTTCCGCAAAAAACAGAAAATACACCAGCAGCAGGATATAAATTACAAACAGAATCCGGCCGATCACACGGATTCTGTTTTTAGTTTCTGTTTTCAATAACTTCTCCTTGTCAAATAGATCAAAACGTTATTTCTGCACGACGCTTCAAAAGTCTGGCACCGTTTACTATCATCAGGACTCCCATGGAAATCCCGGCAGCAAGAAGAAGGATTCCCATCGCAATGCTTCCGCCTCCGGTCTGGCCCATGGTCTTGAAAACTTTTTCATTCATAAAAACAACACCTCTTTATTTTTTACTGTGCACCATATTCCGCATAATATGCATCAATCGCTGCTTTCATTGTGTCGTCGATAATCACTTTTCCCTGGCATGGCTTGTTGTACAGATATTCGATCACTTCTTCCATCGTAACGATCGCATTTGCCGGGAATCCGTAAGTTTCCTGAATCTCTTCCAGCGCGCTCTTGGTTCCTTTTCCGCGCTCCATGCGGTTCAGGGATACCATCAGACCCTTGATCTCCACATTGCCCTGTGCCTGGATGATCGGGAAGGTTTCCTCGATGGATTTTCCGGAAGTGGTCACATCCTCAATGATCACCACACGGTCTCCGTCCTTGATCTTGCTGCCCAGAAGGATTCCTGTATCCCCGTGATCCTTCACCTCTTTACGGTTGGAACAGTAACGGATATCCACACCGTACAGCTCGCTGATTGCCATGGTAGTGGCAACGCTCAGCGGAATGCCTTTGTATGCCGGTCCGAAGAGCACGTCAAAATCCAGGCCATAATTGTCATGGATCGCCTTCGCGTAATACTCACCCAGACGCTTCAGCTGTGTTCCTGTCACGTAAGCGCCCGCGTTCATGAAAAATGGGGATTTTCTTCCGCTCTTCAGCGTAAACTCTCCAAATTTCAGTACCTGGCTCTCCACCATAAACTCAATAAATTCCTGCTTATATGCTTCCATTGTATTTCAAACCTCCTGTAGAAACGATCAGACGATTCCGATCAGTTCATGAATATCGCTGACATTATTTTTTCTCATGTATTCTTCGATTCCGTGAACGGTTTCCACCGTCGCGTACGGATTCACAAAGTTTGCCGTTCCGATGGACACTGCCGTCGCGCCTGCCATCAGGAACTCCAGAGCGTCCTCTGCATTGGAGATGCCTCCCATTCCGATGATCGGAAGCTGTACCGCGTGGGCAACCTGGTAAACCATCCGCACTGCGATCGGCTTCACCGCCGGGCCGGACATTCCTCCGGTCTTATTTGCCAGGGCAAAGGTTCTGCGGTTGATATCGATCTTCATACCGGTCAGGGTGTTGATCAGGGAAAGGACGTCCGCCCCTCCGCTCTCCGCCGCCCGCGCCATCTCGGTGATATCCGTCACATTCGGGCTGAGCTTCATGATCACCGGCTGCTTCGCGTATTTTTTGATCTCCCGGGTAATTGCCTCCACGGCCTTCGGATCCTGTCCGAAAGCGATGCCGCCTTCCTTTACGTTCGGGCAGGAAATGTTGATTTCCAGAAGATCCACCGGCTCGTCGGACAGACGTTCCACCACCTCACAGTAATCCTGTGTGCTCTTTCCGCAGACATTGACGATCACTTTCGTGTCAAACTGCTTCAGGAACGGCAGATCTCTTTTGCAGAATACTTCCATTCCCGGATTCTGAAGACCGATGGCATTGAGCATGCCTCCGTAAACCTCAGCGATCCGAGGGGTAGGATTTCCCGGCCACGGTATATTCGCCACACCTTTGGTCACCACCGCGCCAAGCTGGTTCAGATCCACAAACTCACTGTATTCCGCTCCGGAACCAAATGTGCCGGAGGCTGTCATCACCGGATTTTTCAGTTCCACTCCCGCCAGGCTGACGCCAAGATGCAGACTGTCTTTCTTCATCATAACTCCACCTCCGTGCTCAGGAACACAGGACCATCCTTGCAGATCCGCTTATTATGAACCTGAGAATGTCCGTCCACCTCTGTGGATTTGCAGACGCAGGCAAGACATGCGCCGATTCCGCAGGCCATTTTTTCTTCCATGGATACCCAGCAGGGGATTCCTTTGTCCAGCGCGTAAGCTTTAATTGCCCGCAGCATCGGAGTCGGTCCGCAGGCGAAGATCAGATCCGCCTCCAGCCGGTTGGCTTTCACCGCGTCCAGCACATTTCCTTTCGTTCCTGCGCTGCCATCCTCGGTGGCAAGATACAGCTGTCCCGCCGCGTTCAGTTCCTCGGTCAGGAACAGTTCGTCCCGGTATCCGGAGACGATGATTTTCTCTCCCTGGATCGCCTTGGCGGTTTCCAGCATCGGCGGGATACCGATTCCTCCGCCCATCAGCATGACACGTTTCCCTTTCGCCTCCTCCAGCGGAAATCCGTTGCCAAGAGGTCCCAGGATATCGATGGTATCCCCGGCACGAAGACGGGAAAACTCTCTGGTTCCGTCTCCAGCGATCCGGTAAACGATACGCAGGGCGTCCTTTTCCCGGTCGATCTCACACAGAGAAATCGGACGGGGAAGCAGTCTGCTGGCATCTTTCGTATATACAGAAACAAATTGTCCCGGCTTCGCCTCTCTTGCGATCGCTTTTGTGGAGATCCACATGCTGTAGATATCCTTTGCAATGCATTCCTGGCTGATCACCGTACAGCATTCTTTGATTTTCATACTTCTATCTTTCTCCTCATCCAGATGGTAATTCCCTATTGTTCAGGCGCCATCTCTTTTATCTAGTTCCAAGCAACAGTTCAGCTTGCTGAACTGTTACTTCTCTAAAGCTGTGCTGATGTCTGTCACCATATCCACAACCGCCTGACGGGAAGCGTCCGCAAAATTCTCCGCGCCGAAGGACGCATATTTCTCCTGCTTGTAAGCCGCGATGATTCCTCTGGAAGAATTCACGATTGCGCCCAGGCCGTCTTCATTGAAGAAATGTACCAGATCCTTGCCCTGGCCTCCCTGTGCTCCGTAGCCCGGAACCAGGATGTATGCCTTCGGCATGATGCTCCGCAGTACTTTTCCCATCTTCGGATAAGTCGCTCCCACAACGGCTCCAATGTAGCTGTAGGAATCACCCATGTGCTCCTCTCCCCATGCAGCCACCTGCTCGCCGACCCACTCATACAGCGGGCGTCCGTCGATCAGGCGATCCTGAAATTCGCCGCTGGAAGGATTGGAAGTCTTTACCAGAATAAACAGACCTTTTTTCTCCTCCTTGCAGACCTTGATAAACGGTTTTACACCGTCAGAGCCAAGGTACGGATTCACGGTTGCAAAATCCTCATGGAATCCTGCATAAGACTTGGAACCTACCTGAACATGGCCCAGATGGCCTACCGCATAAGCCTCGGAAGTAGAACCAATATCGCCGCGCTTTACGTCTCCGATAACCACCAGTCCTTTTTCCTGGCAGTAAGAAACGGTCCTCTCATAAGCTGCCATTCCCGGAACGCCGAACTGCTCATACATCGCCACCTGCGGCTTTACCGCCGGGATCAGGTCATACGTCGCGTCAACGATCGCCTTGTTGAACTGCCAGATCGCCTCTGCCGCTCCCTCCAGTGTCTCACCGTACTCGGCAAACGCTTTTTTCTGCACATGCTCCGGCACATAGGACAGCATCGGATCCAGTCCTACGACGATCGGTGCATTGGTTGCTTTGATCTTTTCAATCAGTTTGTTAATCATGTTTCCCTGTTCTCCTCATTTTATCTTATCATTTTATCTCATCTTTTGATCATTCCTGCTTTTCAGGCTTCTGAGATACTGCTGTAATACTATCTCGCCTGATACACGATCTTTCCGTCACAGATCGTGTATTTCACGCTGCCTTTCACCTTTTTTCCGCCAAAAGGAGTATTCTTTCCTCTGGAGACAAAAGTTTTCGGATCGATCACGTATTCCTCGTTGGGATCGATGATCGTCACATCCGCGTCCTTTCCCGGCTTCAGGGAGCCTTTCTGCTCCATGTGAAGGATCCGCGCCGGATTATAGCTCATCTTCTCCGCCATCTGCATCGGGGTCAGGATTCCCGTATCTACCAGTTCCGTGATGGTCAGCGCCACGCTCGTCTCAAGTCCGACAATGCCGAACGGAGCCTTCTGAAAGCTCTGCTGTTTTTCTTCCCTCGCATGAGGCGCATGGTCGGTGCTGATCACGTCAAAGATATCGTCCTTCAGACCCTGTTTCAGCGCTTCCACATCTTCTTTCGCGCGCAGCGGCGGGTTCATTTTATAATTGGTATCTCCCTTTGCCATATCGTCGGTGGAAAGCGTAAAGTGATGCGGGCATACTTCCGCAGAGATCGATACGCCGTTCCTGCGGGCTTCCTCCACCATCTTCGCACTGTCCTTTGTGGAGCAATGGCAAAGATGCAGGTGCGCTCCCGTGCTTTTGGCAAGGACAATGTCACGGGCAATGATCACATCCTCCACCGCATTGGAAATGCCTGGAAGATTCCATTCCTGCGACTTGTCTCCCTCATTCATGCAGCCGCCGTGTACCATATTGATATCTTCACAGTGCGCAAGAACCGGAATGTTTCTTCTCGCCGCGATCTTCATGGCTTCCTCGTAAAGCTGGGCATTCATCACGGACTTTCCGTCCTCGCTGATGGCCGGAATTCCGGCATCCACCATCCCGTCGATATCCGCCAGTTTTTCTCCCATCATACCCTCTGTGATCGCGCCCACCTGAAGCACGTGGATCGGCGCATGCTGTCTCGCCTTGTTTTTCACATAATTGACACGGTCCGGATTGTCAATGACCGGTTTTGTGTTCGGCATTGCAAGCACCGTTGTCACACCACCCTTGGCTGCCGCCATCGCACCGGTGATGATATCCTCCTTATGGGTCAGGCCCGGATCTCTGAAATGCACATGCATATCGATCAGACCCGGCATTACATAACAGCCTGCCGCGTCGATCACTTTCGCGGCGCTGTCCGAAATCTCCTTCTCAACCTTGGCGATCCTGCCGTTCTCGATCAGCACGTCACAGATCTCGTCCAGCCGGCTGTCAGGATCGATGACATGTCCGTTTTTAATCAAGATACTCATAACTTCGTTTTCCTCGTTTCTGCTTATGATCTGCTTACAGATTAAATTTACCCTTTTATCATACACGAAATCCTCAATGAAATAAAGAGTTTTTTCTTGACTTTTTGCATTCAAAAGTCTATAATGAGAGCAATTAAAAAAAGTTGTGGATGTAATACAAGGTCACTAGTTATTAGAGATTATATTAACGATTCACCTTCAATATAATCTGTAATAGCTGGTGAATTTTTTTCCGAAAACTTCGCCCGCTTACGGTGAGCAAAGACTTGCCAAACATCTCGTTTTTATTTTATTTCTATGGAGGTAACACACAATGAACAAGGGAACAGTAAAATGGTTTAACGCTGAGAAAGGTTATGGCTTCATCACCGGAGAAGACGGAAACGACGTATTCGTACACTTCTCCGCAATTCAGGGCGAAGGATTCAAATCTCTGGATGAAGGCCAGGCTGTTACTTACGATCTGACCGAAGGCGCTCGCGGCATGCAGGCTGCCAACGTTGTAAAATGCTAATCATTTCCATTACGGAAGAATACGGATCAAAAACATTCCATACCGCTGCCCACACTCTGTGGACAGCGGTATTTTTAACAAAAAGAACCGCTGCATATGATCTACGCAGCGGCCTATCCATTTTATCCCTGATATACTCTTTTTCGTTTCCCGTATCTCTTTTATTCTTCCGAAGTATCTTCCAGTGAACTGTTGATCTCCGCCAGATAATCCTGCATACCGGTCACGTTCATCGTCGTAGTCGTCGCCTCACGCTGACTTTCCTTCTCCGCCTGAACATTCGTATAAACCGCCATGGAAAACCAGGTGATCAGACCTCCAAGCACCAGAACCGTAGCCGTATACTCCAGACGGCGAACCCATTTTTCACGGCGCATGAGTTTCTGGCGATTCGCCTTTTCCTTTTTATATTTGTCAACTTTTTCCTGACTCATGTTTCGACTTCCTTTCGACAATACATAATGATTTAAAATTATACTACAATTCTCCAGGAATTAAAAGCCCTTTTTCAAATCACCACGATCACGCCGCCGTCATTTGCATACATGCTGCTCACGCCCCGGGTGTCCAGGATTACCGAATCTTTCACCTTGATCCGCTCAAGAATCGCGTCCCTGACGATCTCCGCACGTTCCGGACAGTTACAGTGGGAAATGCCGAGAACCTTCTTTTCCGGCTCCTTGACTTCCTTTACAATATAATCCACCATCTTCATCAGCGCTTTGTTGATTCCCCGTGCCTGATCCAGCTGGCAGATGGTTCCTTCCGGTGTGGCGCCCATCACCGGTTTGATCTTCAGCGCAGACGCGACAAACGCTTTCAGATTGGAAAGGCGGCCGTTCTTTCTCAGCGTCTCCAGATTTTCCAGAACGAAATAGGTGTTCTGACCGTCAATATACTTTTCCACCGTGTCGACCAGCTCGCCAAACGGCATTCCTGCCTTCTCACATTCAATGATCTTCTTCACGATCAATGTCTCGCCCACAGACGCGCTTCTGGAGTTAAACACATGGATCTTCTTTGTACCGTCTTTCTCCAGTGCCAGTCCTCTTCCCAGCATCGCGCTATTGTAGGAACCGCTCAATTCCGCAGAGAGAGTCACCGCATACTGGTGCTCCTGTTCTCCTTCAAACGCCTGTTGATATACCTCCGGGGAAGGGCACGCAGATTTCGGGCATTCCGGACACGCCGCCACTTTTGCCAGAAAAGACTTCTGATCAAAAGTCTCATCGTCAATGATCTGCTCCTCCCCCACTTCCAGAGTCAGAGATGCTGTGAGAACTCCCTGATCTCTTTTCATTTCTTCTGTCAGTTCGCAGCAGCTGTCTGCAATAATCTGATAGGACATACTATTACCTCCAAAATCACTCTCTATCTTCGATTGAATCGATAAATGATTGTCACATTTCATCACATAGTTTTAATAACTACATTTTATGATACCATACTCTCCATAGCATTGCAAAACATTTTTGCTGTCTTTTTTTCCTTTTTTGAGGTATACTGATGGTAATATTAACCTCAGTGAATCCATATGCTGAATCTGAACAAGGAGAATCTATATGCGCTATGATCTGCGTTCAGGCATAACGCCTGTCCCTGAAGAAACCGCGGTGTTGGATCAGCCGCAGCTTGAACTGTATACCTTTGAAGAGACCGAAAGTGCCCTTTCCTCCATTCCGTTTTATCCGATTCTGAAGCGAAATCTGGGAGCCGAGAAGATCCAATACTGCAAGGCAGAGATGCTGCCAGGCTGCGTGATCGGTACTCTGGTCATTCCAGACAAGTCGGCGCCCCTCCATGACAGTATGAAACTTGCCTATTACCTGGAACCGAGCCGTCTGATCCTGATCGATGAAAATGGTCAGCTTCTGGAGACACTGAATCGTATGCTGGAATCCGAACTGCTGGAAACCTCAGAGACTCCGCGCTTTTTCTTTTCCTTTCTGGAATCGCTGATCCAGGATGATCTGGTCTTTCTCCAGAATTTTGAAAAACGTCTTGCCACCATGGAGGAATCGCTGACCGACGCCCTGCCGCGGGAACTGAAAACCAATGTGCTCACCGGGCGGCGGGAACTCCTGGTCTTTCACGCCTACTATCAGCAGCTGATGGACATGTGTGAGATCCTCTCAGAAAATGAAAATCATTTCTTTCCGAAAGATTTCACCATTCACTTCAACCGACTGTCCGGCAGGATCGACCGTCTCTATGACCATACCCAGATTCTCAGAGAATATGCCCTGCAGATACGGGAAATGCATCAGACACAGGTAGACGTCCGTCAAAATGAAACCATGCGTCTGCTGACTGTCGTTTCCACAATTTTCTTCCCCCTGTCCCTCCTGGCGGGATGGTATGGGATGAATTTCAAATATATGCCGGAGCTTCAGAGCCCTTTCGCTTATTTTATCCTGATCGGCGTATGCCTGTTGATCGTGGTTCTGGAAATCTGGTATTTCAAAAGAAAAGGCTGGCTGTAAGGAGAGAAACTCATATGCGCGCGTTTACAATAAAAAATCTGAAAGACTTTATGAACCAACTGCTTCTGGCAGATACCTTCGACTATTTTTCTGTATCGGAAGCTACCATTACCACATTCGTCACTTTTTCCATCGACGGTTCCCTCCACCCGGATTTCTACGATTCCGACACGGCGGCACGCCTGAAAGCCGCCGGCAAATCACAGGTAAGATGGTCGGGCATCAAATCCTGGTGTTATTCCGTGATCCGGGGCAAGCGGACGCCGGTCAGCTTCCGTTTTATCTTCCTTCTCCCGGAAGACCGGAGCCGGGCGCTGTGCGAATCCAGCCAGGCCCCCGTGGAACCGGACAATATCGCCGGACTTTTTCTCAATATCCATTACAACGGCACCGCGCTGACTGTCACAACAGGAACCTCCCTGAAAATCTTTACGCTGGACAAGACCCTGGAACATGCCTTTGACAACGCCGTCCAAAAGTTCCTCCTGGAACATGGCATTGACTTCGAAATGGAATGAAAAAATGGCACTTTATAAAAACTTTACAAATCTGGAAACCCTTGATTTTACATAGTTTTCCGCCTTTTGTTAGCACTCTTTTAAAATGAGTGCTAATTTTTTCTTGACTTTTTGATTTTCCGGTATTAGTATAACTCTTATCAAGAAAAGAAAAAGGAGCGTGACTTATCATGGCAGCAAAACATGGTAATCTGTCAATCAACAGCGACAATATTTTCCCTATCATAAAAAAATGGATGTACTCAGATCATGACATTTTCGTTCGTGAACTGGTTTCCAACGGCTGCGACGCCATTACAAAACTGAAAAAACTGGACGGCATGGGCGAATACCAGCTCCCGGAAGATTACAAAGCCTGCATCCGGGTGATCGTAAATCCGGAAGAAAAGACTCTGAAATTTATCGATAACGGTATCGGTATGACCGCCGACGAAGTGGAAGAATACATCACCCAGATCGCATTTTCCGGCGCTACAGAATTTCTGGAGAAATACAAGGACAAGACCAATGCGGATCAGATGATCGGTCACTTCGGACTTGGCTTTTACTCTGCGTTCATGGTTGCAGACGATGTGCATATCGACACCCTGTCCTACAAAGATGGTTCCACTCCGGTTCACTGGGAATGTGACGGAAGCACCGAATACGACATGCAGGACGGCGATAAGACAACCGTCGGAACAGAAATCACCCTGTATCTGAACGAAGACTGCCTGGAGTTCTCCAACGAATACCGTGTCAGAGAAGTCATAGAAAAATACTGCTCGTTCATGCCGGTGGAAATCTTCCTTTCCAAGGCAAACGCTCCGCAGGAATATGAGACCATTGATGAGAAAGACCTGCGGGACGACGATGTTGTCGTAGAGCACATCCATGAGGATGCCAAATACGAGGAAAAGGAAAACGAGGACGGCACCAAAGAACAGGTAGAAGTTTCTCCCGAAAAAAATCAGGTGAAGATTAACAAACGTCCGGTTTCCTTAAGCGATATTCACCCGCTTTGGAGCAAGCACCCGAACGAGTGCAGCGACGAAGATTACAAAGAATTCTACCGCAAGGTATTCAACGACTACCGCGAGCCGCTGTTCTGGATCCACCTGAACATGGATTATCCGTTCAACCTGAAAGGTATCCTGTACTTCCCGCGGATCAACACCGAGTATGATTCCATCGAGGGAACAATCAAACTTTACAACAATCAGGTATTTATCGCAGACAACATCAAGGAAGTGATTCCGGAATATCTGATGCTGCTGAAAGGTGTCATCGACTGTCCTGACCTGCCGCTGAACGTATCCCGAAGCGCCCTGCAGAACGACGGTTTCGTCAAGAAGATTTCCGATTATATTTCGAAGAAATTTGCGGATAAGCTTTCCGGCATGTGCAAGACAGACCGTGAGAATTACGAGAAATTCTGGGATGACATCAGCCCGTTCCTGAAATTCGGATGCATCAAGGACGAGAAATTCTCCTCCAAGATGATGGACTATATGCTGTACAAAAACATCGACGGCAAATATCTGACCCTGGAAGACTGCATCAAGGAGAATACAAAATCTGAAGAGACTGCCGAGAATACCGAAGGCGCTTCCGACTCCGCAGAATCCAACAGCGAAACTGCTTCCGATTCCGCATCCTCCGAAGAAAATAAGGATGAAAAGAAAGAGCCGGAAAAGACAACCATCTATTATGTGACGGATGAAGTGCAGCAGAGCCAGTACATCAATATGTTCCGCTCCCAGGGCATGGATGCTGTGATCCTGAAGCACAACATTGATTCCGCATTTATCTCTCATGTGGAACGTTTGAAAGATAACGTAAGATTCCAGCGGATTGACGCGGATCTGACGAACGATATGAAAGAAGAAAGTTCCGAAGACCTGACCGATGCAGCCAAGACTCTGACCGATCTGTTCCGCAAGGTACTGGATAAGAAGGATCTGGATGTAAAGGTAGAAAACCTGAAGGATGAAAACGTCTCCGCAATGGTAACCCTCTCCGAGGAAAACCGCCGTATGCAGGAAATGATGAAGATGTATAACATGTACGGCATGACCGGAATGGATCCGTCCATGTTCGGCGGTCAGGAAACTCTGGTACTGAACGCAAAACATCCTCTGGTAAAATATGTTCTGGAACACGGCGACGGCGAACATACACCACTGTTCTGCGAGCAGCTGTATGATCTGGCGATGATCAGCCACAAACCGCTCGACCCGGACGCTATGACAAAATTCGTAAACCGCAGCAATCAGATCATGATGCTGTTGGCTAAATAAAAAAAGCAAACCGAGGGCACCGCAAAATCATCAAATCCGATGATTGAGCGATGCCCTCGATCTGTTTAGAAAACAGTAAATGTGCAGTAAATCCCATCACAAAAACATAGCGAATACCGAAGCGCCGATCACTGTCAGCAGTCCGGAAACGGCAATAGAAAGACTGCTCATGGCGCCTTCCACTTCCCCCATTTCCATCGCCTTTGCCGTTCCGATGGCGTGGGACGCGCTTCCGATAGCGATTCCCTTCGCGACCGGCTCATGAATCCGGAAAATTTTGCACACCAATTCTGCGATGATATTTCCCAGGACTCCCGTGACAATGATCACCGCCACAGTGATCGTCACAATACCGCCCAATTCCTCCGAAACACCCATGCCGATGGCCGTTGTAATGGACTTCGGCAGCAGCGTCACATATTCTTCGTGGCTCAGTCCGAACGCGGCTGCCAAAGCAAGAACACTGACCAGACTGCTCAGGACACCGGAAAGAATCCCTGCCGCTATCGCCTTCGCGTTTTTCTTCAACTGTTCCAGCTGTTCATACAGCGGAATTGCAAGGCAGACAGTCGCCGGAGTCAGCAGGTAACTCAGATATTTCGCCCCCTCATTGTATCTTTCATAATCCACGTCAAAGATCAGCAGAACTGCTATCACAAGAAAGATCGAAATCAAAAGCGGATTAAACACCGCCAGTTTCCATTTCCGTTTGATCCATAACCCCGCCTGATAAGCCAGAACGCTGACTACCACGCCAAAAAACAGAGAATCTCCCATCAACTCACTCATCTTTTTCCCTCCTGTCCATCCGTATTATTTTCTGTGTCACCTTTCCGGATATCACCATCACTACCACCGTTGACACAACAGTGATGGCTGCCACAGACAGTAGAATCGGACGCAGTGCGCTCCAGGAATCCAGAAGCCCCACTGCCGCCGGAATAAACATCAGCGGCATAATTTCAATCAGAAACTTTCCGGAATCCTGCACCGCTTCCAGCGGCAGAAGATGTGTCATCAACGCTGCCAGCATCAGCACAAGCCCGTAAATGCTTGCAGGAATCGGCAGCGGGATCACTGCCCGCAGGATTTCTCCCAGAAACGAAATCAGAAGAATGATGCCAAATTGTTTGATATATTTCATTTCCCATATTCCTCCCTGCATTTACTGACTGCCCGCTCCGCCGGATCACATCCCTCTGCAACCGCGGTGGCTCCTTTTCCCTGCACCTTCTGGTAAGCGATTCTCGGACTTCCATCCGCTACGTAAATAGTTCCACAGGATACAAATCCATTCTTTTCCAGAATGTGCTGCATCACCCGATTATCTCTGTGAGTGTCAATGCGGAGATTTCCGCATCTGGCAACCGCCCATTCCAGACAACAGTCCGCGACTCCCCGGACACGGCCCCGCCCCGCAAGACGGTGAACCACTCCGTAAGGCTCTTCGTTCAGCCATTTTCCACCGTCTATCCTCTGATACGTGGAATCCGGACCCGGAAGATAAGAAAACACTCCCTCGATCTCATTTTCCTGTACGCATACATAACAAACACCCCGGCGGATTTCTTCCCGTATCAACGCTTCCGCGGGATAAGAATCTTTCCACTGACCTGGATTTCCTGTTTTTCTCATAAATGCTCTTGCATGAGCATAAATTTCCATCAATATCCCCAGGTCTTTCTCTTCTGCTTTTCGAATATCCACTGTCTATCTCCTTTTCTGTCTTTTTCTCTGATTGGCAATGCCAAACCATTGCCTATCTTACACCAAACGCCTTTTCCACGTCAAGCAGGAACGATTTTTAAAAATTCTTAAGAAATTTCGGCGCTTTCCTTTATTTTTCTTCGATATACTGGAGCAAACAAATGTGGGGGAAATATTATGAAGACAATGAAAAAGAACAGTAAAATAAAAAAACGCCGGTTCTGGATTTTTCCGGCATGTTTGCTTTTTGCCGCAGTAACAGGCGTACTCATTCTTGTCCGCATAAAACCGGACTGGATCTATCTGGCAAACCAAAGCGTCCGATCTCTGTTTAGCAGCGCCCAGTTCGAATCCTTTTCTCCGGAAAACCAGACGCTGCAGACCGCTTCAGCGGACGAACTGCTCCAGGGCGCCTACGGCTGCAGCCCCGGCACAGAATTGTTTCTCGTCAATGAAAACCATCCGCTTCCTTCTGATTATGCTCCAGAGCTGACCGTGTATCCGGATACCGACGTCCAGCTCTCACCTATGCTGACCGAACCTTACCGCCGCCTTGCCGAGGATATCTCCTCCCGTTTCGGAAATACGCTCTATATCCGCAGCAGCTTCCGCACCGCCGAAGAACAGGCGCAGGAAAAGGCGGAACAGCCTGCGGTCGCAGCGGCAGCAGGCGCCAGCGAGCATGAAACTGGGATGGCGCTTGACGTCTATATCCCATATTATGCCGGATACGGCTTTCTGAAATCCGAGGCAGGCCAATACGTAAACAGCAACTGCTGGAACTACGGATTTATCATCCGTTATCCATTTCTGAAAACAGAAAGCACCGGCATTCCCTTCGAACCCTGGCATCTGCGCTATGTAGGCCTGCCCCATGCGGAAATCATCGAAAAGAATTCCTGGACGCTGGAAGAATATCTGGAGCAGATGATTCCCGGAACTTTTTATCGCAGCGGAAACTACTGGATCTCCCGTCAGGAAGGACCGCAGCTGTCATTTCCCGCCACAGAATCAGATTTCCATATCTCCCCGGACAACCAGGGGTTTTACGTCCTGTGGGGACGGCTTGACTAGAGTGTGTTTGCTATGGTGCGATAAACATTTTCCAGAATTTCCGCTGCCTGCTCCACGGAAACCCGGCTGCTGTCCAGACAGAAATCGTATTCGTCCATCTTGTCCCAGCTGCCTTCTGTAAAGTAGTTATAATAATACTCTCTCTGCTTGTCGATCCTGCGGATCAGGCTCCGGGCTTCCTTTGCATTGATGGAAGCCCGCTTCATGATCGTCTGAACGCGCACCTCCATCGGCGCATAGACAAACACGCTGACACAGCTGTTCATTCCTTTCAGGATACGGTTCGCACACCTTCCCACAATAATGCAGTCCTCCCGTGCTGCCAGTTCCTCGATAATCTTTTTTTCCGTATCGAACAGCATGTCGTTCATTGGATAAAAACGGAATCGATTTTCCATCTGCATTTTCTCATCCACCGGATACCTCCAGGGATTAGCTCTCTGTTCATCCACCTTCAGCAATTCCTCATAGGGAATATCACTGCGTTCCGACGCCAACCGGATCAGTTCCTTATCATAAAAATGGATTCCCATGCGTTCCGCAAGAGCTCTGGCGATCCGCCGGCCATTGCTTCCGTACTGCCTTCCAATTGTAATTACTCCCATAGTCGCTTCCCCTTTCTTTTCTTTGAAAAAAGGAAGACCGCCCGCAGGCAGTCCTCCTTTTTCGCACTGTGAAGATCCGGCACTCTTTTCCGCTCATTTGCCGTCCCGTTCACAGCAGCTTTGATGTTGTCATTCAGCTGTTACCAGGTACGTCTCTCAGTCACACTTACTCTTCTTTCAGCGTCTGATACATCTTTTCCAGGATCTTCGCATATTTTTCGATGGACCACTTGCTGCTGTCGATACAGATGTCGTACTCATCCATATCTTCCCAGTTCCGATCGGTAAAGTAATTGTAGTGATATCTTCTTTGTTTGTCCACCTTTCTGATCCGTGCACGGGCTTCTTTCTCACTCATGGAATCCCGTTCCATAACGTTCTTGATCCGGAAATCCATCGGGGCATAGACAAAAACACTCAGACAGTCATCTCTGTCTTTGAGAATCCGATTTGCACATCTTCCGACGATCACACAGTCTTCCGTTGCGGCTTTTTCCAGAATGATCTTCTTTTCTGTATCGTACAGAACATCATTGACAGAATAATACCAGCGTTCTTCTGCTATCCAGACATTGTCTGTCATCGCAGGATATGCCCAGACACTTGCCCGCTTTTCGTCTGCTTTTACCAGGTCATCGTAAGGAATATCACTTTTTTCCGCAGTCAAACGGATCAATTCCTTGTCATAAAATTTGAAACCAAGACGCTGTGCCAGTTCCTTTGCGATTTTTCGTCCATCGCTTCCGTATTGTCGGCCAATCGTTATAACACCCATATTCACCTCTCCTTTCTTCTACAATTACCTTTGTATCTTGATTTTACCACACCTTTCTCTGTTTTTCTATAAGTTTTCTAATAATTTTAATAAAATTTTCCATTTTATTTTTTTAAATCTCATATATTCATGTATTTCTGAATTTTTTTGATAGTTTTAATGTTTTATTTGGCATTTTTTCCAATGCGTTCCAAAGTATGTTTGTACATTCAGACATGATCTGCGAGGGAAGCAGTTGCCATTCCCAAAACCACGCCTGTCAAACATGCCACCACACTTACCACCGCATATCCCACCCCGGTAAACAGCCTTCCTTTTTCCAACAGCTGAACGGTTTCCAAAGAAAACGTGGAAAACGTCGTGAAACCTCCGCAGAAACCGGTTTTCAAAAACAACACCAGCCTCGGAGATTCCGACCATCGGTTTGCCGCCAGTCCTACGATCAGTCCGATCAAAAATGCTCCTGCAAGATTGGTGACAAACGTCATCACCGGGAAATCCGCTTTCACCGGAACCAGGCTGACCAGGTACCTGCACACCGCGCCTGCCGCACCTCCTGCCGCCACCAGTATCATTTTCTCTATCAATCTACCGACACTCCTTTCCACAGCAAAACCCCCGGAAGACATCTGACTGCTGCGCCTTGCCGGCTTCACCGGCAAATGTCTTCCGGGGTCTGCTCTTTACTGAATCGCCCGGGCGATCTCCTCTTTCATTTTCAACACATAATATGCCAGTTCCTCCACCCGCTGATCATCCATCCTGCTCACCGGAGCGGAAATACTGAACGCATATTTAGGGCGTCCCTTATAGTCCGTCACGCCCGCCGCAATACATCGGACACCCAGCTCATTCTCCTCATTGTCCAGAGCGTATCCCTTTTCCCGAACCTCCTCCAGAGTCTTCAGGTACTCATCACAGTCTACGATCGTATGAGGCGTCAGCGCATGGATCGAACTCTTCGCCCACATTTTGCGCACCTGCTCCTCCGTCATCTGTGCCGCCATGGTCTTTCCGACACCTGAACAGTACAGAGGGATCCTGCTGCCCACCTTGGAAACCATACGCACAGAATTCTGATCCGATTCCACCTTATCGATATACACCGCATAATTCCCATCCTTCTGGACGAAATGCACGGTCTCACCAGTCTGGCGCATCAGCTTTTTCAGATAAGGCCGCACGATCTCGATCACATCCACATGGGCAAGCAGCTGATTGGACAGCTCCAGAAGCTTAAAGGTGAGACTGTACTTGCCCGTTTCCAGATCCTGTCTTGCGTACCCCATATAAATCAGGGAATTCAACAGCCGGTGAACGGTACTCTTATGAAGCTCCATCTGATTGGATAATTCAATCAGCCCCATCGATCCCTTCTGTGCCAGCGTTTCCATCGTGAGAAACAGCCGGTCCGCCACCTGGATCGGGTTCTTCTCTTCCCGGATTTCTTCCCTGGTGTCCTCTCCCGCCGCTGTTCCGGTCCCGTTCAGGATCTCTTTTTCGACCTGCTTTCCGGTCGATTCTTTATTATTTTGTTCCGTATTCATTCTTCCACGCTTTCCCGTGAATCACATCGTTCCATACTCGCATTTTAACACACCAAAAATTTTCTGACAAGAGGGTGGGGACGGGGAAGCCGGAGTGAGAAGCGAACGCGCAAATCCCCGCGCACCGCCCGCCCTTTGCCCGCGGCGCCTCCGTCCCCAAAAACTTTTATTTTTTGCTTGACTTTTGGGGGTATGGCGGTATAATGAAATCATAAAGTATTACATCGTGAAACTTAGTTCCATATTGTGAAACCAAAAACTTTAAATCCAAGAAGAAAAGGAGAACAGAATCATGAATGCAGTATTAGAAGAAATTCAGAAAATTGGTATTGTACCAGTCGTAGTTCTGGACAAGCCGGAAGACGCTGAGCCGCTGGCAAAAGCTCTTTGCGAAGGAGGACTTCCGTGTGCAGAGGTTACGTTCCGTACCGCTGCTGCTGAGGAATCCATCCGCATCATGTCCGAGAAATTCCCGAACATGCTGGTTGGAGCAGGTACTGTTCTGACCACAGAGCAGGTTGACCGTGCAGTGAATGCAGGCGCTAAGTTCATCGTAAGCCCGGGTCTGAATCCGGAAGTTGTAAAATATTGTGTAGACAAGAACATCCCGGTGACTCCTGGTACCTGCAACCCGAGCGATATCGAGACTGCTATTTCTCTGGGTCTGGATGTTGTTAAGTTCTTCCCGGCTGAGGCTGCAGGCGGACTGGCTATGATCAAAGCTATGGCTGCTCCGTATGTAAATATGAAATTCATGCCGACCGGCGGTATCAACGCAAAGAACGTAAACGAGTATCTTGCCTTTGACAAGATCATCGCATGCGGCGGAAGCTGGATGGTAAACAAAGCTCTGGTAAATGCCGGCGAGTTTGACAAGATCAAAGAGATGACCACAGAGGCTGTCCGCACAATGCTTGGCTTCGAGATCGTTCACATCGGAATCAACTCCGAGGACGAGGCTGAAGCTGAAAAAACTGCTTCTGCTTTCGAGGGTCTGTTCGGATGGGCAAAAGACGAGCACACCAAATCCGTATTTGCAGGAAAACAGATTGAGGTTATGAAATCTAAAGTTCGCGGAACCCACGGACATATCGGAGTAGGAACCAACAGTGTTCTCCGTGCAAAACATTTCCTGGAATCTCAGGGATACAAATTTGATGAAAGCACAGCTACCTACAAAAACGGCAAGCTGAACTTCATCTATCTGCAGGATGAGATCGGCGGTTTCGCAGTTCATCTGGTAAATAAATAAGACACAGCGTTTTGCTGATCATTCTTTATCATTAGTAAAAACCACAAAAGGAGAAACAAATCATGGCAAAGAAAGTAGTTACATTTGGTGAAATCATGTTAAGACTGGCACCGGAAGGATATTACCGTTTTGTACAGGCGGATACCTACGGCGCAACCTATGGCGGCGGCGAAGCAAACGTATCTGTTTCCCTGGCTAACTACGGATTCGATTCTTACTTTGTAACGAAACTTCCAAAACACGAAATCGGACAGGCTGGTGTAAACTCCCTGCGCAGATATGGTGTAAATACAAATTACATTGCCCGCGGCGGTGACCGTGTAGGTATCTACTTCCTGGAGAAAGGCGCTTCCCAGAGACCTTCCAAGGTTATTTATGACCGTGCAGGTTCTTCTATCGCAACTGCTGATGCATCTGACTTCAACTGGAAAGAGATCTTCGAGGGCGCTGAGTGGTTCCACTTCACAGGTATTACTCCGGCTCTGGGCGACAACGTAGCGGCAATCTGTCTGGAAGCCTGCAAAGCTGCAAAAGAAGCCGGTGTTAAGATTTCCTGTGACCTGAACTACAGAAACAAACTGTGGAGCAAAGAAAAAGCTGGCCAGGTAATGGGCGAACTTTGCAAATACGTTGACGTATGTATCGCAAACGAGGAAGACGCAGCAGATGTATTCGGCATCAAAGCTTCCAACACAGACGTAACTGCAGGCGAGATCAACCGTGAAGGCTACAAAGATGTTGCAAAACAGCTGGCTGACCGTTTCGGATTTGAAAAAGTCTGCATCACTCTGCGTGAGTCTCTGTCCGCAAATGACAATAACTGGTCCGGTATGCTGTATGACGGAAACGACTACTACTTCAGCAAAAAATACAAAATGCACATTGTGGACCGCGTAGGCGGCGGCGACAGCTTCGGCGGCGGACTGATCGCAGCTACCTTAAACGGATATGATTCTCAGGGAATCATCGAATTTGCGGTTGCAGCATCCTGTCTGAAACACTCCATCGAAGGCGACTACAACATGGTTACCATGGATGAGGTTGCGAAACTGGCGGGTGGAGACGGATCCGGACGTGTTCAGAGATAATCTCTGCACCGGACAAGTTCTTCACAATTATATACTACCATCTCAGTGAGACCGGCAGCTCCAACTGCCAGGAGAGGCTGACTCACTTTCACACACAATGATTTGATTATAGTTGGGGCACTGCAAAAGCAGTGCCCCAATCCTTTTTTGAAGGGAGGATGTTTATGACTTCTGCAAACAATACAAACCAGAATAGTTCCCCCATGACTGCCGAAAATAACGAACGGGATTTCGATCTCCTTGCCCTCGGCGAAGTACTGCTCCGCCTCTCACCGCCGGTGAATGAACGGCTGGTGCGCGGCGATACCCTGGAGAAAACTGCCGGAGGCGCGGAGCTGAATGTAGTTTCCGGTGTTTCTCTTCTCGGGCTTCACACGGGTATTATCTCCAAACTGCCCTCCAACGATCTGGGAACCTATGTAAAAAACCGTATCCGTTTCCTGGGCGTTTCCGATGACTATCTGGTATATGATGCGGACAAAAATGCCCGCCTCGGCGTTTACTACTACGAAGGCGGCGCTTATCCGAGAAAGCCGCGTATCGTCTACGACCGCGCACATACCACGTTCCAGGAGATCCATATCAGCGATTATGATGAAAAAATGTTCTCCTCCACCCGCTGTTTCCACACCAGCGGCATCACCCTTGCGCTCAGTCCGAACACAAGAGAAACCGCTATCGAAATGATCAAGCGCTTCAAGGAACAGGGAACTCTGATCTCCTTTGACGTCAATTTCCGCGGCAATCTCTGGACCGGAGACGAAGCCCGTGAATGCATCGAGAAGATCCTTCCCTACGTGGATATCTTCTTCTGTTCGGAAGATACTGCCCGCCTGACCTTCCTGAAAGAAGGCACCGCGCAGGAGATCATGAAAAGCTTTACCGAAGAATACCCGATCTCCATCGTCGCCTCCACACAGAGAATCGTACACAGCCCGAAGATCCACACTTTCGGTTCTGTGATCTACAGCTCTGCGGATGATACGTTCTATGAGGAAGAGCCGTATCACAATATTGAAGTCGTGGATCGCATCGGCTCTGGAGACGCTTATGTTTCCGGTGTTCTGTACAGCCTTTTGGCAAATCCTGGAGACTATGCAAAGGCGCTTTCCTACGGAAATGCCACCGGTTCTGTAAAAAATACGATTCCAGGCGATCTTCCTTCCTGCGACAGGAAAGAAATCGATTCCATTATCCGCGAACATCACACAACCGGACGCCACTCCGAGATGGATCGCTGACACACAAAAGATCCCGGTCAGGAAATCATTCCTGCCGGGATCTTTTGTTATGGAAGTTTTGATGAAAATTATGTATGATTATGGCTTTATTTCAGAATCTTCATCTTGTATTTACTGTTCTTCATAAATCCTGAGGTCCGGGAAGAAATTTTTTCTGCGGTGCGCTGCTCCGCCTTCCGGTTTCCGCCGCCGGTTTCCAGAGAAACTTTACAGCTTCCGAAAAGCTTCTCGCACAATTCATTTTTTCCATCCCTCAGTGCATCATAGCTGTTTACCAGCAGTTCACACATCCTCAGATATGCGCATGAAAGCAGGTTGTACAGCCGATGCAGCGGATGTTTGCTGTAATCGTCACTTCTGAACGCCCATACAATTCCGGCGCTCAATACCAGGATACAACCAATCAGTAATACAATGTCTATTACATACAACATAGGCTCAACCCCTTTCTTCTCTTCTTTCTTATATCTTATCTCACTTCTTTTTATTCGTCAATAATTATTTTGATTTTTTATGATATAATTATATTTATTTCGTCTTTTATTCTAACACAAAATTATAATTTTATTATTGTCTATTTTTTTTATTTTTTCAGACTATTTTGTTTCTGTCTTATCCCAGTATAAGTAGCGATAAATAACCGTATGTTTCGCGGTTTATACTGGCAGGTGATATAAAAAACTGGAGCATGTACAAAACTTCCTTCCTGCCATCGATATCCTCCGCTTTGCAGAAAGCAATTTTCACACACTCCAGGAGCTTTATCCCTCTACGATCAAATATTTTCCATCCGGAAGGCGGAACACCTCGCTCTGCTCTTCCAGTTCCTTATCACTCAAGCCTTCCACATCCATGCCTTCCTCTTCCATAAATTCTCTCACTTCCTTCAGAGAATCCACAACGACTGCCAGGCACTCCTCCAGAAAAGCTTCCGCCTCCTCAAAAGTTTCCGCAATCGGTTCTTCAAATAGCTGTTCCTGGTTTTTCAGAAAAGTCAGCACATATTCTTCCTTGTAAGTTTCCATATTTTCCTCCTGTTTGGTTTATTTCCCCTGGCAACGAGCCAAGCGGACATGCTTGCATGTCCATTTGGCGGTGCTGTGTGCCGGTGGCACACGGTTAGCACCGACCGAAACGAAGTGCAGACCTGCCGCAGTTTTTTTATTTCTCATGGATCAGCTGCAGGATCTCTTCCGGAGTGTCGATCAGCGCCATCGCATGATTTTCGATCAGCTCCTGTCTCGTGCGAAATCCCCAGGTCACCCCCACGGTGAACATTCCCGCTGCTCTTCCGGTCTGCATATCTGTGTTTGTATCGCCAAAATACATACATTCCCCCGGCAGGACTTTCAACTTCTCCGCAATCCTGAGCGCTCCGTCCGGCGCCGGCTTTCTTGGGATCTCCCTGGTCTGTCCCTGAATCCGGTCGAAAATCCCCTTGCCGTAAATAGCCTCCGTCACATAGATTGCCTCCTCATGGGGTTTATTGGAACAAACCGCAAGAAAAATTCCCTGCTCCTTCAGTTTCTGCAGCGTCTCCGGCATTCCGTCAAATGGACGGACATGGTACATCGGATCCTGTGCAAAATATTTGCGGATCAACGGAATTCCTTCCTCCCAGCGTGTTCCCTGGCGGTCACCGGCATCAAAAAGCGCTCGCTTCAGCGTCTGATCAATTCCGTCGCCGGCATAATAATTATACGCTTCCACCGGCTGCGGCTTTAAATGAAATTCTTCCAGCACCATATTGCCGGCACGTGCTATGGACTCTACAGTGTCTGCAATCGTGCCGTCCAGATCAAAAATACAAGCTTTTATCATAGATTTACACCTCTGTCAGTTGTTTTTCCTGCTGTATTTCACAGCAGATATCCTCCTTGCCGGATATCTGCTGTTCTTCTTCATTATAGAATAACAGACAGGTTCATGCAAGAGAAACTCTCATAGGCATTGCATTTTCATACGGTCTGAGCAGTGAATACACAGACCTGGCTGCATAGTTACCGGTTACAAACGCTTTTTTTAATTAACCCTTTCCTTTTTGCACGAAAAGTATTACAATAGATGCATAATGAGTAAACGCAGTTCTTCTGCGTGATAGCGGCTGTATTAGATTATGGCGGCACCGTCGGATAAACCGTGACGGAACCGCTGCGAAACAGACGCTGAAAGGAGACATTATGGCAAAAAAAATTGCAAAAACTCTTTGCGGTCTGACGGTTGTGATGGCTGCGGTTGGCGGTGTACTCGCATATTTGAAGATCAGGGATCAGAAAGACTCCCTGGATGAGGATTTTGATGATTTTACTGATGAATTCGAAGATCAGGATTCCTCCCCGGAGCGCACATACACAACGCTGTCCAAAACTACCAGATCCGAAGAGGATGAGGAAGAGTCAGAGGAAACGGAAACTTCCGACGAAACTGCAGAAGACGAAAAGGCTCCTCAGACTGCGGAACAATAGTGTTGCTGACACACCAGCAAAGGCAGCATGACTGCCGGATGATTTCCCAGGCAGAAGCTAAAGAGGCTGTCAGAAAACGAAAAAGATCCATAGTTTCCAACGGATCGTTTCGCTTTCTGACAGTCTCTTTTCTTTCACACAATCTGCAGCGCATCTTCTTCTGATATCAGAAATTTCTTCCCAGACATCACTGACTTTTACATTTTCTGGGTTTTGCCGGAACTTCACCCGGAAATTTTTCCCGGATTTTTCCATACTTCCAGAAGCTTTTCGCACGCCCTTGGGATTTCTTCCTCTTTCATCGAAGCATATCCGATCAGTACCGTATCATCCCGGGTTTCTGTCTCACCGATATAATAATCTTTCAGGCAATACACCCGTATTCCAGCCTGGGCAGCCAGACGTGCCGCCTGCTCGCCGCTAAGGCCGTTATTCAGCTTCAGAAGGACATGTACGCCCGCATGCTCCCCGGACACAGTACAGATATCCTGAAACGCTTTCAGCTGCCGCAGCAAAAGATCGTGTTTCGCTTTATACAGCGCGCGCATCCGGTTCAGATGACGTTCAAAATAGCCGTCTCTCAGAAAGATCTCCAGGATCTTCTGATCCGTTCTCGACACAGTCGCAGAAAAATTTTTACCTCTCTGCCGGTACAGCGGAAGAAGGCTTTCCGGAAGTACCATATAGCTGACACGAATGGACGGCGCGATCGCCCTGGAAAAGGTTCCAAGATAAATCACCCGCTGTCCCTGGTCGAATCCCTGCAGGGCTGGAATCGGTTTGCCTTTATAGCGGAATTCGCTGTCATAATCATCCTCCAGCAGATAACGCCCTTCCTCCCTGGCAGCCCACGCCAGAAGAGCCATCCGGCGTTTCAGCGGCATGACGGTCCCCATGGGGAACTGATGGGCCGGCATCACATAGGCAATCTGTGCGCCGGAGGCTTCCAGCGCTTTCCGGTCCATGCCCGCCTCGTCCAGAGGGACGGGACAGATTGTATGCCCCAGGCTCTGAAAACACCGGAACGCGCTCTGATATGTGGGATTTTCCATGGCAATCTTTTTCTTTTCCCCAAAGATCACCGAAAGCAGCATCAGCAGGTAGTCATTTCCAGCCCCCACAATGATCTGTGACGGACGGCAGTTTACTCCCCTGGCATGATGGAGATAATTGGCAATCGCCTCCCGAAGACCGTATTCTCCCTGAGAATCTCCCAGCTGAAACAATTCCGGGTCCGCATGGTTCAGCACATCTTTGGAGATCTTCTTCCAGGCATTGTGCGGAAATCCTCCCGGCTCAATTCCGCTGACAGCAAAATCCCAGCGATATTCCGGCTTCCGTTCCTCGCGGACCACCTCCGACTCCCGCTGCATCCCTTCAATATGGTACAGTTCTTCCATCTCACAGGCAAAATATCCCCGGTAAGGGATGCTTTCCAGATACCCTTCCGAGACCAGCTGCTCATACGCCAGTTCCACGGTACTGCGGCTTACCTGCAGATAACTGCTGAGAGAGCGGGAAGACGGCAGACGCTCCCCGGGGAGTATCTGCCGTCTTCTGATTTCTTCTCTGATATAATCGTAAATCTGCTGATATAAAGGGATTTTACTGTGCGTATCCAAAGAAATCGCAAGTTCTGTCATATCCTTTTCCTCAGTTCTGTTTTGGAAGCTTAAAGGAACTCTTCAGAGAAACGATACGGTTAAACACCAGCGCATCCTCTTTGGAATCCTTTGCGTCCACACAGAAGTATCCGTTCCGCACAAACTGGAAACGGTCGTATGGTTTCGCTCCTGCAAAAGCCGGTTCCAGATAGCATTCGCTCTTCACCGTCAGAGAATTTGGATTCAGATTCAGGGAACCGTCCTCGTTGTATACGCCCTTTTCCTCATCGATCAGGTTCTCATACAGGCGGCATACTGCCTTCACTGCTGTCTCTGCAGCTACCCAGTGGATCGTGCCTTTTACTTTTCTTCCGTCCGGCGCATTTCCGCCTTTGGTTTCCGGATCATAAGTGGCATGGATCACGGTAATATTGCCGTTTTCATCCTTCTCACATCCGGTACAGGTAACAAAGTATGCGTTCATCAGACGAACCTCATTGCCCGGGAACATACGGAAATATTTTTTCGGCGGAACTTCCATAAAGTCTTCCCGCTCAATGTACAGCTCTCTGCCAAACGGTACCTGACGGCTTCCCAGAGCCTCATTTTCCAGGTTGTTCGGCACATCCAGCATCTCTGTCTGGCCTTCCGGATAATTGTCAATGACCAGTTTCACAGGATCCAGGATTGCCATCATACGCGGACTCTTCATTTTCAGGTCTTCACGGATACAGTACTCCAGCATCGCGTAGTCCACGGAACTGTTTGCCTTTGAGATTCCGCACAGGTCGATCAGCATCTGGATCGATTCCGGCGTAAATCCACGGCGGCGCAGTCCCGCGATGGACGCGATCCGCGGATCATCCCATCCGTCCACGATTCCGTCCTCTACCAGTTTCTTGATATAACGCTTTCCTGTCACCACATTGGTCAGGTACAGCTTCGCGAACTCGATCTGACGCGGCGGCATCGGATATTCCAGCTCTCTTACCACCCAGTCGTAAAGCGGGCGGTGATCCTCAAATTCCAGCGTACACAGGGAATGGGTGATGCCCTCGATCGCATCCTCGATCGGATGTGCGAAATCGTACATCGGATAGATGCACCATTTATCTCCGGTGTTATGGTGAGCCACATGAGCCACACGGTAGATGATCGGATCTCTCATATTGATATTCGGGGATGCCATATCGATTTTTGCGCGGAGCACACGGCTGCCGTCTTCAAATTTTCCGTCTTTCATCTGCTGGAACAGTTCCAGGTTTTCCTCAACGCTGCGGTTTCGGTACGGGCTGTCTTTTCCAGGCTCTGTCAGCGTTCCCCGGTATTCACGGATCTCTTCCGGACTCAGGTCGCAGACATATGCCTTTCCTTTTTTGATCAGCTTTACCGCCGCCTCATACATCTGGTCAAAGTAGTCGGACGCGAAATACAGATGATCTTTCCAGTCGGCGCCCAGCCACTGGATATCTTCTTTGATCGACTCAACAAATTCCGTTTTTTCTTTGGTCGGGTTTGTATCATCAAAACGAAGGTGAAATTCACCGTTATATTTTTTTGCCATTCCGTAGCTCAGCAGGATCGCTTTGGCATGTCCGATGTGCAGGTAGCCGTTGGGCTCCGGCGGGAAACGGGTGCAGACATGGTCATAAACGCCCTCTGCCAGGTCTTTGTCAATGGCCTGCTCGATAAAATTTCTGGATACCACTTCTTTTTCTTCCATAGGGATGAATCCTCCTCGAATCTATTGCTGCTTATAATATTCCACTATAACACAAAAAGCCCTGTTTTCAAAGGTTTTTCTGTACTATTTTTCTCACGTTCCGCAGTATTTCAGTCAAGTCTGCCATAAAACTGAACGATTGTCTGTTTTTACATCTGCTCTTGAAATTATTTCCTGTATCATCCATAATAAATATAAGAAAATCCATAACTGTGCAGACGCATCTGTACAGTTACAATTCTTCCATTCCGCATCACCGGACGAAAACGGAAATTACACAGCAACCATCCGTCTTAGCACCCATAAGGATTCCTATGGCACATTCATCATACACTCTTATGTCCAAACCCTTTACGGAAAAAATATTTTCCAGCGAAATGCTTCTGTGGCACGTCCTGCTCCCGTCTACCCTGACGGCTGGGTACAGACCGGCGGAAACTGGTATTACTATCTGAACAACGTAAAACAGACTGGCTGGCTGCGGGAGGGCGGCAATCTGTATTACCTGAATTCCGACGGAACAATGGCGCATGATCAGTGGATGCAGGAAAACGGAGAATGGTATTACCTCCGGAACTGGGGCGCCGCCTTAAACTGTGGTTGGAGTAAGATTGATATTGACTGGTACTGGTTTGACAGCGACTGTACCATGCGCCGTGATGACTGGATGACTGTAGACGGAAATCTTTATTACCTCCGTGACTGGGGCGGAATGCTCTATAATCAATGGCGTCAGAAAGACGGGGAATGGTATTACTTCCGCAGCTGGGGCGCTGTTCTGAACTGCGGCTGGAGCAAGATCGGCATCGACTGGTACTGGTTCGATAAGGACTGCACCATGGCACATGACCAGTGGATACGTTCCGGAAACAATTCCTACTATCTGAGAGGATGGGGCGGACGCATGTATAATCAGTGGGCAACCATCGACGGGAAGAGATATTATTTCCGCAGCGACGGAACCTGCGCCTGAAAATCATAGATAAACAAATCAATTGTTGTAATAGAAACCCCGGCAGGAAACGACTGTGAACAAAAAGTTCCAGGCGCTTTCCTGCCGGGGTTTCTATTATATCTTTTACATCTTTCTTATTTTGAAGGACGATTCTTCCATGTTATTTTTATGGTTTTGATCTCATATGGCTTCATATCGAAGACAACGGTGTGCTCTGTGTACTCTGCAGGAATATCTTTTTCTTCCATCAAGTTACACTCTGAAGCCTCTGCAAGCGGTTCTCCACAAGTGAGAACAACTCTGGATCTCTTATTGCAGCATTCATACAGACGAACGATCAGTTCTTCTCCCTGCTCCGCCATCTTTGCTGTTTCAATGACTACATTCTCCTGATCCACGCGCAGGAACGAATATTCCGGACTCAGACTTCCCCCTTCGTTCTCCTTTACCACTGCGGTCATCGGATTGTTGAATTCGTAAGCCCGTGCCACGGTTCCCGCTTCTTTCCAGCTTCCTCTGTGCGGATAGATCGAGTATGTAAACTCATGGTGTTCTTTGTCCGCCTCCGGATTCGGGTAGACCGGAGATTTCAGCATGGAAAGTCCAATATTTGACCCTCTGACGCTGACACCATACTTACAGTCATTGAATACACTGACACCGTACCCTTCTTCTGATACATCCAACCACTTATGGTGGCATACCTCGAACTTCGCAAAATCCCAGGAAGTGTTTGCATGGGTAGGTCTTGCCACATTTCCATACTGAATGTCGAACACCGCCTCATTGGCATGGACATCCACCGGGAAATAATCTTTGAGGAAAATCTGATGCTCTTTCCAGTCCACCGTGTTCTTGATGTCGATTCTCGGAATTTCGTGGTACATATAAATATCCTGCACGATCACGGAATCCAAATACTTTCTTTCAATTCTCACACATGCCCTGACCGGTCCGTTCTCTGTCACTTCCATGGAAGAGACATCGTCAATCTCCCAGGATTTTTCCGTATAATAATTATTTACATCCCAGGCATCATAATTATGCGGTCGGTCTTCGTAGCTGACGATGACGTTTCCTGCCTCACCCGGCTTCAGGACCTCTCTGCCCGCCTCTTTGTCATAAATCCTTGCAAACTGTCCTTTTTCATTATAATCCACAGCAAACCAGGTGTTTTCCATATAGTTCACAGAGACATCCATGGACGGAGCACTCTGGTCCGCTCCCTCCTCCAGCACATAAGTCTTGTAACCTTTGGAAGGAACGTGTTTTGCCACGAAAATCCACTCTCCCTGCGCCGTCTTCTGCACCGGAACCAGCTCTTCTCCATCCCTGAGAACCGGATGCCGGATCTCCTCCGGGCAGGAGAAAGAAACAATTCCCGGAACCTCGGCGCTGTTTGGATTGAATACCACTACCGCATGATGTGACGCCTGAATATTCTGTACAAGGCTGCCCAGGGATGCCGCCGTCAGTTCTCTGTTTTCCGACAGGATTTTTTCGTACTCCTCTTTGGAATCATCGTAAACTTCCTTGATCGAAGAGCCAGGCAGAATATCGTGGAACTGATTTCTCAGGATCACTTCCCAGCCTTCCTTCAATGCTTCTTTTGGATAGGTATGTCCGGTAAGCTGATGATCCATCATCGCGTAGGTTTCTTCGTTCTGGTAAGCAAATTCTGATTTTCTGTTGTATTTTTTGTTTCTCGCCATAGACGTGTAGGTTCCTCTGTGGTATTCCAGATACAGTTCTCCTACCCAGGATGGCAGATACTTGCTTCCCTTCGTTTCTTTGTCAAGTTTTTCAAAAAATTCTTTTGCGGTGGACATCCGGGTTCTCGGGCAGCCCGGGATTCCTTTCGCCATACGTCTCTGATTCTCCAGCTGTTCCTTGGTAGGACCGCCGCCGCCGTCACCAAAACCGAAGCTGCACAGCACTTCGTCATTCAGATCCTTCTGGCTGTAACGCGCCCATGCCCCCTTCATCTGGCAGGGATTCAGGAAACCGTTGTATGTGGTGAAATGTTCTGTCTCTGTTCCGCCTTCCACCGCTCCTTTGTTGTAGTCTCTGGTAGGAATAAAGTGGGTCAGAACCCTGCTTCCGTCGATTCCCTCCCATTCAAAGGTATCGTAAGGCATTTTGTTGAATTCATTCCAGCTGATTTTTGTGGTCATGAAATACGGCATTTCGCATTTCTGCAGAATCTGGGGCAGAGCCGCGGAATATCCGAAAACATCCGGCAGCCAGAGAATGGAATTGTCTTTTCCGAATTCTTCCCGGAAAAATGTCTTTCCGTGAATGATCTGGCGCACCAGAGCTTCTCCGGAAGCGATGTTGCAGTCCGCCTCAACAAACATTCCGCCTTCCGGCTCCCATCTGCCCTCTGCGATCCGTTCCTTGATCTCTTCATATACTTCCGGCGCATGTCTCTTTACATATTTGTAAAGCTGAGGCTGGCTGGACATAAAAATATATTCCGGATATTCTTTCATCAGATTCAGAACTGTGGAAAAGCTTCTTACTGCTTTATCCTCTGTCACTTTCAGCGTCCACATCCATGCGCAGTCAATATGAGTGTGTCCCACACAGCACACCACCGGTCCCTGGTTTTCATCGCAATGCTTTTCATAAAATTCTTTGGTAATATATTCCTGAGCCTTTTCCAGGCTGTCATAATATTCCTGAGAGCCTTCCCTTCTCATATCCAGAAGATTCAGGGAATCATTCAGCGCCTGGATGATCGTGATATATGCCCGGTCCTCAGGATTCAGCAGACGGGCGGTCTCATAGGGCACAGACAGATCGTAGAAATACTTTTCTGTCTTTCTGTCCAGAACTTTCAGCTTGGAATCCAGCTTCAGGCTGAAATTCTGGTCTCCGGTAAACGCGGAAAGAGTGATCCGGTATACCGCTCCTGCCTCTGCTTTTTCAGCGAGAACGATCTCCCGGTGATTGACATCCAGTCCCTGCACCAGTTTTCCGTTGACATAGATGGTAAACTGCGGGTTTGTGGCATCCCATTCACCCTCTCTTCCTGTGATCAGTTCATAGACCACACACTTTTGATCAAATTGCTCCGGAATGGTCACTGTGGTTTCAAACCAGTAATACTCCCGGTGTCCTCCCCAGATCTGCTCCCTGTTGAAGTCCTCCCAGGAAGAAGTGTCCAGATCTTCCACAGGGTCAAATCTCCGGTCTGTTTTCACCATTTTGTAGTTCTGGATATCCAAAGTCTCAGGATAGATCTGCTCTTTCAGATATTCCAGCATTTTTCCGATTCTTTCCTTGATGAGAATCATTCGTTTTTACCTCCGAGTGTCCGTTTATTTCCGCGGGCAGAGAGCCAAGCGGAAATGCTTGCATTTCCATTTGGCAACTGCCACGAGGGTCAGATGCTCTGCAGCTTGCTGCAGAGTATCTGACCTTTTACAGCAGGCGCAATGGATAAATCCGGTACATAGAAAGGAATCAGCGTTGCCTGCAGCGCGTGATAGAGATCCGATTTGCCCGGCCACACCGTTCCGATGATATGGTTTTCCTGATCCAGCTGATGGAACCAGGATCCATGGACATGGTCAAGAACCGTCTCGTCCAGATAACGCATAAACTCTGCATACTGGTCTGCATATTCCTCTTTTCCCGTCACATGATACAGAACAGAGGAAGTATTGATGGCTTCCGCCAGTGTCCAGTGCATCCGGTCATGAACCACCGGTTTTCCCTCCCAGTCTGTGGTGTAGACAATGCCGGGAGCTCCGTCCACATTCCATGCATCCTTAATTGCCCGACCGTAAAGCTGCTCAGAAATATCCAGATACTTTTTCGCTGCCAGTTGATCCTGCGGATAGGTAGACAATGCCCACTGTGCGATCAGTCTCGCCCACTCAATTCCGTGCCCCGGAGTTGCCCCGTAAGGCTTGAACGGGTCATCCGGACGCTCTTTGCTGCACTCCAGATCAGCTTTCCAATCACTGGTATAATGTTCCGGGATCCGCCAATGATTCTTCTCCGCCCATCCGGCTACATGGTCAATGATCCGCCCTGCCCTGACACGATACTTTTCTTCTTTTGTGACGTCTGCCGCAGCGAGAAAGGCTTCCACCGTATGCATGTTGGCATTTAAACCGCGGTAATCATCCAAAACGGTGAATTCCGTATTCCAGGTATCGCAGGCAAGCCCCTCTTCCTCATTCCAGAAACGAAGATCATAAAGGCTCAGGGCTTCTTTCAGAAGATCTTCCGCCCCCGGTCTTTCCGCCAGCACCGCCGAAGATGCCGCCAGAATCACAAAGGCATGGGCATAACACTGTTTGGTCGGCAGAATGCCTCCATCTGCGGTACGCCCTGCATACCAGCCTCCATGTTCCTTATCGTGCAGTTCACCTGTCAGTCCCTTCAATCCGGCATCCACCAGTTCTTCACTCCCAGGGTGACCAAGAAATGTTCCGAGACTGTAAACATGCACCATACGGCTGGTAATCCATGTCTCCCTGCTTCTTTCCGTCCACGGCGTACCGTCGTCTCCAAGATAATAGGATCCTCCTCCCGGTGATGGAAAACGGTGCCCAAAATTCAGCAGCCCCTCCCGGACTTCTTTCAGAAATTCTGCATTTTCCTTTGTATCAATCTGATACTTTCCGTCCATTGTTTTCATGTTTGCTTTCCTTCCCGCTCCAGTGCGTGTTTGAAAATTCATTCCTGAAATCCGCAAACACGCTCTAGAGCATGTTTGAAAATTGCTTTCTGTGAGATGTGCGTCACAGTTTGTGGGAAATTTGTTCCGAAATCAGGAGGCGTAGCGGGCTACGCTGACTGATTTTGGGGCGAATTTCCCGCAAAGCGGGGCGTGCAGATTGCAGGAATGAATTTTTAAACACGCTCTAGTTATTGAGCTTATTTTGTTTTAATTTTCTCCTCTTTTTTTATTCAATTCGACGGTTTTTTCATTTCTTTTTCTGACCTTTCTGTATTATATCTCACAGTTTTTCTGGTTGTCAATTCTGTTTTATAGTTATTTTCACTTTCTTTTTTCTCGATTCGATCACTCTGAAATTTGTTTGGAAATCTTTCCAGAAACGCAAAAAAGGAACCCTTGTTTCTAAGGATTCCTTAAAAGAAAAGCTGCCTAGCGGATTTGAACCGCCGACCTCCGCCTTACCAAGGCGACGCTCTACCGACTGAGCCAAGGCAGCATCTGTATTGAGTTTTATTGGCTCGCTACAAGAAAAGAGTTTACCAGAGAAGTGTCGAATTGTCAACAATTTTTTCTACAATTTTTAATTTTTTTTTGGAGCGCTGTATCAGCCTGCCATTCCTGTCTTAAATTAGGAAATTTCTTTTTCGGAAAAATTATCTTTTTTCTATTTTTCTGCAACTTTTCCACTAAAATATGTGTATATATAAGTAGAAAAAGCAATAGCAGAAAGGAATATTCGATAAGGAAACTTCAAGTTCCATTTGAAATTGCCGTTCTTCTGCTGACCCAAGATACGCTTAGCCGGATATCACGCTTTCAAACAGCTAGTCCATGCTTTTATCTGAAATATAATAAAAAGGGGGAAATCATGAAAGAAGAACATCTGATAAAAAAATTGAAAAGTGGAAATGAATCCGCACTATACCGCATCATCGAACAGTACACCCCTTATGTTTCGTATATTGTTGAGAACATTTGTGGACAGGCAATCCGTAACGAAGATAAAGAAGAGATCATCTCCAATGTGTTTTTGTCTCTGTGGAGACATCACGAACAGATTGATACCGAAAAATATTTTTCTCTGAAGCCATATCTTGGCAGCATTGCAAGGAACATGTCCAAAAATGCGCTTCGCTCTTTGCCTCATCTTTATACCGAAACACTGGACGCACATATTTCTTTAAGTTCTGCGCAGAATACAGAACTTGAGATCCTGAAAAAGGAGATCCAGAGCATTCTGATGGACTGTATCAGAGAACTGTCCGATATCGATCAGGTTTGTATTCTCGGATATTATTATTACGATAAATCATTATCCGACATTTCCAGAGAAACCGGGCTTTCGATGAATAATGTAAAATCCAAAATATTTCGTTCCAGAAAGAAAATAGCAGCAAAACTAAAAGGAAGGGGAATCAATTATGAAGATTTACAAAACTACGATGCATGATCTTATCCAACAACTCGATGATTCTTTTGTGGAAGAGATTTATTTTCAGTCAGAGCCTTCAATCCCCTCGTCATCAAAGATCAAAAAAAGAGTAAAAAACAGCCTGGCTCATACTTCTGCTCCCTTTTTCCTGCGAAAAAAAGTGGTCTTTGCTCTTGCAGGAATACTTGTTTTTCTGCCTCTTACCATTTATGGAGTTCCACAATTCATACAGCAATCTGCAATCATTGACGAGAGTAATGAACATCTTATTGGAAAAGAAACCATCAGTAATAACTATATTATTTACAGCAACGGGATTTACAGAGACCAAAACGGCGAAATTGTTGATATCACAAAGGTTCCTGATGCACTGGCAGAAAATCGAATCATTTCTTCTATAGAGGTTGGCGAAGATTCCTCTTTTTCTCCGTCATCCATCGTAGAAATCCCGTTGGAAACCGGTTCTGAAAAAAACTGGTCTATACCAGAATTGCTCCTGGTAAATGCTTCCGTCTGTGTTTTCACACAGGAGAACGGTGACGGCTGGTCCCTTTCTTCCGGAAGTGAAATCCAGATCACGTTTGATAAATATCCTTCTGAAGCTGTAAGACATCAAACTTTGCTGATTGGATATATCCACGATGGTACTATGTATTCCTGGGATTTTTTCGAAGAGACTTCCGGAACATACTCTTTAACCATACCGCAGGACGGCACCTATTATTTCTACGTCATGAGCGCAAGCAGCGATTATCTTGCCCTGAAAGAGTCAACCCTTTCCATTCGGTAAACAATGGAGTAAACGGTATCCCAGAGTGCGTTTGAACATTCGTTGCTGTACTCTGCACGCCCCACTTTGTGTGGAACGATCCGGATACCGTTTCCCCAATATGTTTTAACTGTCCTGCAGAAAACTGTACTGCGACATATAAAGATCATAATAAGCGCCTTTTTGACGCAGCAGCTCCTGATGATTTCCCCGTTCCTGGATCTTTCCTTTATCCACATACAGGATCGTATCGCAATTCTTGATCGTAGACAGACGATGGGCGATGATAAAGGAAGTACGCCCTTTCAGCAGTTCGTTCAGTCCCTTCTGCAGCGCGATCTCCGTTTCCGTATCGATGCTGGAAGTCGCCTCGTCGAGGATCAGAATCTTCGGGTCTGCCAGCAGCGCCCGTGCAAAGGAAATCAGCTGACGCTGTCCTGCGGAGAGCCGGCTGCCCCGCTCGTTGACCTGCGTCTGATAGCCATCCTCCATCTGCATGATAAATTCATGGGCGCAGACCGTCTTCGCCGCCCGGATCACCTCCTCGTCAGTGGCAGTTTTGTTTCCGTAACGGATGTTGTCCATAATCGTTCCGGAAAAGATAAAGCTGTCCTGCATCATAACCCCCATCTGCGTCCGCAGCGAATGAAGGGTTACCTTGGAGATATCCATGTCGTCCACCCGCACAGTACCACTGTCCACATTGTAAAAACGGCTCAGCAGATTGACGATGGTCGTCTTTCCCGCGCCGGTCGGTCCGACGATCGCAAAGGATTCTCCCGGCTGAGCGGTGAAGCTGACGTTATCCAGAATCTTTACGCCGTCCTCATAGCTGAAATCCACATGGTCGAACGTCACTTTTCCGGTGATCGGCGGCATTTCTACAGCGTCGGGAGCATCCTTGACCGCCACCGGCTCGTCGATGGTCTCAAAGATACGCTCCAGATAGGAAATTGCCGTCAGAAGGGAATTGTAAAAGTTCGCCAGCGTCGTGATCGGCGACCAGAAACGGCTGATATAGCTGGTGAATGCCACCAGAACGCCGACCGAAGCCCCGGACACATCATGGCTCACCCACTGAACGATCACGACATAGAGGAAAGCAGTCGTGACAACGGAGATCATATCCACCGTCGGCCCCATCATGAAATTGAAACGCACTGCTTTCATCCAGGAAGTCCGATAGCTGTCGCTGAGACTGTTAAAGATCTCCCGGTTTTTCTCTTCCCGCACAAAAGACTGTGTCACCCGCACGCCGTTGATGCTCTCGGCAATATAAGCGTTCAGGTTCGACTGCTTATTGCTCTGGATCTGCCAGGCAAGATGCTGCCGCCGCTTGATCAGCGCCGCAAACAGAGCCAGCACCGGAAGTCCGCACATGCACATCAGGGTCAGCTTCCAGTTGATGGAAACCATGAATCCAATAATAAAGATCAGGCTGCAAAGATCCGTGATCGTATTGATCAGACCATTGGACAGAAGGTCACTCAGGTTATTCACATAATTGACCACCCGTACCTGAATTTTGCCGTGAGGCCTGTTGTCATAATAGGAAAATGGCAGCTCCTGGAGATGCGCGAACAGATCCGTCCTGAGCTGATGGATCACGCTCTGTCCCACCTGGTTGGTGATTTGGATCTTTGCCTTCAGAGTAACTACTGAATACAGGATCAGCAGCAAGGACAGGATACTGTAACGGATAATCCCGTTCATGTCCCGTTCGGGAATGCACTGATCGATGACTCTCATGAAAAAAATAGGGATCAGCATTGTCAGCGCGCTGGAGGAAAGCATCAGAACCGCTGCAAGAAACATTTTCTTTTTGTGAGGCGCCACATACTTTCCGAGGCGGAGCAGCTGGTGGACGTCAAACTGCTCCTCTATGATTTCATCTACGTCGTATTTATTTCTTGCCATCTGCCATTGCCTCCTTTCCGTACTGATGTTCAAAGACCTGGGCATAATAACCGCCGTTCTTCAGCAGCTCTTCGTGGGTGCCCCGCTCGCTGATGGTTCCGTTTTCAAGCACGAAGATCTGATCTGCGTCCTTGATGGACGAGATCCGGTAAGCGATGATAAAGACCGTATGGTTATCGCCAAGGGTCTTCAGCTGCTGCTGGATATAAGTTTCCGTCTCCATATCCACCGCAGACGTGGTGTCGTCCAGAATCAGGATCGCCGGATCCTTGACCAGCGCCCTCGCCAGAGAAATCCTCTGTTTCTGCCCTCCGGAAAGACCGACGCCCCGCTCGCCGACGATGGTGTCATAGCCATCCGGAATTCTCCGGATAAAGTTGTCCGCATCCGCCATCACGGAAGCCTTTTTCACTGTATCAACAGAACAGTCCGGTCTTCCGTAGGCAATATTACCCTCAATCGTATCAGAAAACAGGAAGACATCCTGCATCGCCATGCCGATATGATCGCGGAGATTCTGCAGATTCAGCCTTCGAACGTCCTCCCCGTCGACCAGAACAGCTCCGCTGGATACATCATAAAAACGGCACAGAAGATTCATCAGCGTGGATTTTCCCGCCCCCGTCGGGCCAAGAATTCCCACCGTCTGACCCGGCTTTACATGGAAACTGATATTTTTCAGGATCTCCTTGCCGTCCGTCTGATAGGAGACGTTGCAGAATTCCACTTCCCCGCGGTAAGCTTCTTTCTGCGTACATTTCCGGTGGTTCCGGATCCGCGGCTCCACGGAAAAGGTACTGTAGATTTTCTCCACGGAAGTGATAAACCGCTGGATATCATTGATATACCATCCAGCCATACGCAGCGGCATATTCAGCATCCAGAGATACCCGTTGACCGTCACCATATTTCCGACGGTGATCTCCCCCTGCAGAGCCAGAATTCCGCCGTACAGCATCAGAACAACGGTCAGGATATTGGAGAACAGCTCAAACACTGGAACATATTTCGTCCAGATCCCGGCACATGCCAGTTCCGCATCCCGGTAGGCGTCATTTTCTTTCTCAAACTTCTCCATCTCAAAGTCTTCCTTCGCGAAAGCTTTCACCACCCGGTTGCCGCTGATATTTTCCTGCACAAAGGTGTTCAGCGCGGAAAACTGACGGCGGATTCTGTGAAACGCCGGCTTGACTGCCCGCATCTGAAGAAAGGTAGTCAAAGCCGTAAACGGCAGAATACACAGCATGCTCACTGCCAGCTGGACATTCACGGTAAAGACCATGATCAAGGCGAACACAAAATACAACACACTCTCATAGATCGTATAAATCGTCGAAGCGGTAAAATTGCGGATCGCGTCCATATCGCCGGTCTGCCGGGACATCAGGTCGCCGGTCCGGTTCCGGTTAAAGAACTCAAAATCTTCTGCCAGCAGCTTCTGATAGACCGCGTCCCTCATCTTATACAGGATCCCCTTGGAACAGGTTTCGAAATTGTACGGGACAACAAAACGCAAAATGCTTCTGCAGACAGTCGCCCCAAGCAAAACCGCCAGAAGACCCGGCAGCGCGCCATAATTACCGCCCTGGATCACCTGGTCAACGATCAGTCCGGAGATCCGCGGACTGATGATCGCAAGCGCAGCCATCACCGTCACCAGGAGAAATCCCAGGATAATTCTCGGCCGGTACTCTTTCAGGAATGAGCAGAACCACTTCATAGGTGTCATAAGTAAAAAACCCTCCTCTGTCTTATGTCTTATCTGTCTGTATGTGGTTTTTTGATTTGCTGATACAGCGTTTGGTTTCATTCATGAATGATGTACCCTTATAATAAAAAATCCTGTCAAAAAAGAAATGTATTTTCTTGTACTCTTTTTGTATTATTTTGTGGGGAGGGGACCGGCTCCGCCGTTTTCTGTGTTGTGGCTGCGTGTGGGTGAGGGCGGATGGGGTTGGCAAGCCTCTGAGATTCTGGAGTGTGTTTGCAATTTTTTCTGTAAGATTGAAAATTTCTTTCTGTAAGATGTACCGTACTGTTCGTGGAAAATCTATTACAAAACCAGGAGACATGGCAAGCTACACTGGACATTTTTGAACTGGATGACAAAAAGTATTCAAAAAATAAGCAAGTGTAAAGCATATGCAGCAGCTTCTAAGCAGATTGGACATTAAATATTACAACAACGGTTACAACCAAAATGCTTTAAAAAGCCCTCTCGCAGATCCGATCCACCCCACTGCGCCTGAGAAAGCCAGAATTTTGCCCCCGGCACGCCATGTACCCCGCGGCCGGGACGGGAATTATGGAAATGCAGTGCTTGCGACTACAGGCGGACAGAGGCGGGTGGAGTGTCCGAGGAGCGTAAAACGGAACAAAAACAACCGCAGCCAGAAACACCACATCCGTTTTACGAGCCGCGAACACTCCGCCCGCCTCTGTCCGAATGTGGAGTAAGCACGCATTCCATAATTCCCCCGCCGCGGGGTGCATGGCGTGCCGGGGGCAAAATTCGTCCCTTTCTCCCAAAAAACCATTTGCATTACAGTAGAAGCTGTTTTACAATAGAGGAAATTGTTCTTCTGTGAGAGGTAATCTGCTTATGTGTCAGCCGCAATACGACATTACTTTCGAGGATCTGAATCCTACCTTTTTATTTTCCTGTGAGATCCTGCGTCAAGAAACCGAACAGGCGCACAGACACGATTTTATTGAGATTGGAATTATTCTGGACGGCGAAGGAGAATTTTCTGTGGACGATAAGGTGTTTCCGGTTCGCAAAGGGGATCTGCTGCTTTTCAATCCGGGAATGCTCCATCAGAGCCGGAGAATCAATGAAAAAGAACCGGCAACAGAATTTTACGCCGGTTTTTCCAATATTCATTTCCGGAATATGGAATATAATCAAATTCTCTTTCCGCACAGAACATTCCTCCTCCGCCCAAAGGAGAAAACCTTCCTTCATCTGACCCGGCTTGCGGAGTCTATGATGGCGGAATCCCGCAGCACACAGCCCGGGCGTTACTTTATGCTGAAGTCCTATCTGACCCAGATGATCCTGCTCCTTTACCGTGAACAAGCGGAGCAGCAGAATTCTGCCGCTTCCGGATTTATTTTCGAATCCACCGGAAAGAAGTATGTGGTGGAAAAGATTGTCGATTATCTGGAAGATCATTATACCGAAAAAATTTCTCTGGATCAGATAGCTCAGAATATGTATCTGAGCCCGTTTTATATCTCAAGAATTTTCAAGAGTGAAGTCGGTGACACACCGATCAATTACCTGATCAATCTCCGGATGGAAAAGGCACGGCAGCTTCTGCAGGAGAAACCAAACTGCAGCGTCCAGGAGATTGCCCTGCAGGTAGGCTATGACGATGCCTATCATTTCAGTAAGCTGTTCAAAAAGCATTACGGTAACTCACCGTCCCAGTATCGGGCAAGGAAGATCTAAGCATTCCCAACAAAAAAGATGGCTGTTGTCAGCCATCTTTTTTGCAGCTCTCTCTATCATTTTTCAGTGGTTATGCCCATCCATTCCTTCTTTCCTACTCTCCGGAAGCCCTCTGTTCGTCCATGCTGCTCCGCACTTTGCTTCGGATCCTCTGCAGTGCATTGTCGATCGCCTTGGGCGGTTTCTGCATCTGCCGGGCAATCTGCTGATAACCGTACCCTTTCAGGTACAGCTGCAGCACTTCATACTCAAAAGGACTGAGGATCTTCCGGATCTTTTCATGGATCCGGTCCAGATTCTCACGGTTGATCAGAATTTCCTCCGGCGTCTCCTCATCGATCAGCCGCAGCTCCTGCTCCGACACCGGCTCGCTGAGAGAGACGAAGCTGTTCAGCGGCTGATGTTTCTGTCTCTGAGACATGGAGATTGCCGAATACAGCTGACGGTCAATACACAGGGCGGCAAACGTAGCAAAAGACGCCTCCCGGTCTTCCTGATACCCCTGGATCGCCTTGAACAGCCCCAGCATTCCTTCCTGGATCAGGTCCTCCTGATCGCCTCCGGCAAGATAGAGCGCGCGCGCCTTCTGGCGGACAAGGTATTTATACTTGTCCACCAGATAGTCCGCCACCTCGCTCTCCCCGTTTCTCATCATCCGAAGAAGCTCCTCATCCTTATATCCATCATATTTTCCTGTCATGTCATCCTCTCTGTCTTACAATCTCATAAGCCAGCACTCCCGCCGCAACAGAAGCATTCAGTGATTCGATTTCTCCCTTCATCGGAATCGTCGCGACAAAATCACATTTCTCACGCACGAGCCTGGATACGCCCTCACCCTCATTTCCGATCACAAGTCCGATGGGACCTGTCAGATTCAGACGGTACATAGGTTCTCCGTCCATATCCGCACAGACAAACCACAGCCCTTTCTCCTTTAACTGTTCGATGGTCTGCGCCATATTCGTCACCTTCGCTACCGGCGTATAATTGATCGCGCCTGCGGAAGTTTTCGCCACAGTCGCAGTCAGTCCTACCGCACGGTGTTTCGGAATGATCACGCCATGAGCACCCGCAATATTGGCGGTACGCAGGATCGCGCCAAGATTGTGGGGATCCTCAATGCCGTCCAGCAGGATCAGAAACGGCGGTTCCTGCTTTTCCTCCGCCCGTTTCAGAATGTCTTCCACGGTAGCATAACTATAAGAAGCTGCCTGTGCGATCACGCCCTGGTGACGTCCGGTCTGTGACATTCCGTCCAGACGTTCCTTGGATACATAGTTGATGATCGTGTCATGCTTCTTTGCCTCTCTCAGGATCGTATGTACCGGTCCGTCCTGGCTGCCTGTCAGAACATACAGCTTATCCACACTCTTCCCGGAACGAAATGCCTCCAGCACCGCATTCCGTCCTTCAATCAGTCCGCCCTCTGTTTCCTTCTTTTTACCCATTTTTCTGTTCCATCCTCATTCTTTATCAGTCAGACTTTTTCCAAAGCCATTTCCACCAGATCCACGATCCGGTCATAGTCTCCTTTCAGATACAGATACCCCATCACAGCTTCCAGCCCTGTGGCTCTCCGGTAATCTGTGATCGATGCATTTTTGGCCTTTGTCGCCGCTTTCGCGTTGCGTCCCCGCTTATATACCTGCTGCTCTTCCGGTGTGAACGCTTCTTCCAGCACCGCCACCATTTTCGACTGATGCTCTGCCGATACCAGAGACGCAGCCATTTTGTGCAGCTTATTCACCTGCTGATTGGCTCTGCGAACCAACACCGTCCGCACCACCATCTCATACGCCGCATCTCCGATATAAGCCAGGGTCAGCGGGGAATACTCTTTCAGATCATGAACCGGCAGATGAAATTTCTCCGCCAGATATTTCTGCGACGCATTCTCCAACGCTTCTGTCTTCTTTATGCTCTCTTCAATTTCACACCTTCTCTGGTATCTTCCAGCACGATTCCTTTTGCCAGCAGCTCATCACGGATCGCATCCGCCCGGGCGAAATCCCTTGCCTTTCTCGCCGCCTGCCGCTCAGCGATCATCGCCTCAATCTCTTCATCCAGAGATTCTTTCTTCCGGTCCACGATCAGTCCCTGGATATCGCAGAGTTCCTTGATCTCATCCTTCACCCGTTCAGCAAACGCACGGGAAGAAGCTTCCGTAACCTCTGTATTGGCGAACTTCACCAGCTCAAAGACAGCCGCCAGCGCGTCGGAAGTATTCAGGTCGTCGTCCATTGCCTCCTCATATTTTGCGCGGAACTGCTCCATCTCTTTCAGCTTTCCGGTTTCTTCTTCTGTGAGAGCTTCTGTCTTCGCAGCGGAAGAAAACTCTTTCAGACGATCCACAGCCGTCACGATTCTTTCATAAGCATTCTTGGACGCTTCCATAATATCCGCGCTGAAGTTCAGCGGACTTCTGTAATGAGCGCTCAGCATGAAGAAACGGAGCACCTGAAGATCATATTTCTCTCCAATCTCACGGACGGTAAAGAAATTCCCCAGAGATTTGGACATTTTGCGGTTATCAATATTCAGAAACGCGTTGTGCAGCCAGTAACGGGCAAACGGCTTTCCATTGCAGCACTCACTCTGCGCGATCTCATTTTCATGATGCGGGAAGATCAGATCCTCGCCGCCGGCATGGATATCAATCTCTTCACCCAGATATTTTTTGGACATCTCGGAACACTCAATATGCCATCCCGGACGGCCTTCTCCCCACGGAGAAACCCAGAACGGCTCTCCCTCTTTCTTCGGTTTCCACAACACGAAATCCAGCGGATCTTCTTTCTGGTCCTCGCCGGAAACCAGAAGCGAACGGCCGCCGGAACGCAGATCATCCAGGTTCTTATGGGAAAGTTTTCCATACTCGTCAAATTTTCTGGTACGGAAATACACCGTGCCGTTTACGTCATAGGCATACCCCTTCTCCACCAGAGTGGAGATCATCTCGATCATGCCCGGAATCTCCTGGGTTGCCAGAGGATGTGTGGTTGCCGGACGTACATTCATCGCTTCCATATCCTTCTTGCACTCTTCGATATAACGGGAAGAGATTTCCTGGGCGCTCACGCCCTCCTCAATGGATTTGGCAATGATCTTGTCATCCACATCCGTAAAGTTGGAAACGTAATTTACCTCATACCCCTTGTATTCCATATAACGGCGCGCCGTATCAAAAACGATCATCGGACGCGCATTGCCGATATGAATAAAATTGTAGACCGTCGGTCCACAGACATACATTTTTACCTTTCCTTCCTCCAGCGGAATAAATTCTTCCTTCTTCTTCGTCAGCGTATTATAAAACTTCATCTTTGTTCTCCTTTTTCATAAACTTCAGTTCCCTCTCCAGCTCCAGGACACGGTTCGTCAGTTCCGTATTCTCATGCTTAAGAGTTTCTATATCATCAAACACCGGATCCGGCAGATGAATCTGATCCATGGTATTCCAGGTGACACGCACATCATTTCTCTTGACGATCCGCCCCGGAACACCGACCACCGTACAGTTCGGCGGAACCTCCCGCAGCACAACAGAGCCCGCCCCAATCTTGGAATTTTCTCCAATGGTAAACGAACCCAGGATTTTAGCTCCGGCACTGACCATCACATTGTCACACAGCGTGGGATGTCTCTTTCCCGTCTCCTTACCGGTACCGCCAAGCGTCACCCCCTGATACAACGTCACATTATCCCCGATGACCGCGGTCTCTCCAATGATCACCCCTGCACCATGGTCAATAAAAAGCCCTTTACCGATCACAGCCCCGGGATGAATCTCGATCCCCGTTTTACGCGCCGCCCTCTGAGAAATCCAGCGCGCCAGAAAATAATGCTTTTTCAGATACAGCTTATGCGCCCGCCTGTACTTGAGCATAACACGAAACGACGGATACAGCAAGACCTCCAACGGCGAATGAATCGCCGGATCCCTCTCCTGAATCACCTGAAACTCCTCTTTAAAATATTTAAAAAATCCCATCCCAATGACCCCCTTTTTGTAACTGTTCAGCCAGCTGAACGGTTACCCCTTTTCAACACCAGACCACCAAGAACCAAAACAGCCACACGCACAATCTGCACCTACAGCCTCTCCACTCTCTGCCACCACATCCAGCCCATCACTCACACCCCTCCCGCGGCCAAGACCAGCCTCCAGGCGGCGCAACCGCACAAAAAAAGCACTTCATCAAAAAGACGAAATGCTTTCGTGGTTCCACTTTTCTTCAAGACCCTTTCCGGTCTCCTCAAAACACTTAACGCGTGTCACACGTCCCCGGCTACACACAGCTCTTACCCACGGCAATCCCGTTTCCCGGATTTCCCGCAGCCGCTTCACCCGGGCAGCTTCCGGACGCACTTCAAAAACCTCCTGGTTCGGCTGCTCTCACCCGCTGACAGCCGTTCTCTGGAAACCGGTGCTGATTTTTTACTCTTTCCGTTCTCTGCCTTTTCCTGTTCTTTATAGTCTATGCAAATTTCAAATATTTGTCAAGGGTTTTCTTGCCCGAAACAGTTTCTTAATCCTCCGTGAAAGGTTCATCTGCCGGATATCCTCCGGCGAGTTTCTGCATGCAGCGCTGGATGGAATCCTTGGAATTTCCCCAGCTCTTATCCTTGTTCCGGTAATCGTATTTTTCCGTAAACCAGGTCACTTCTTCCTGCAGCCTTTTGTAATTTTCTTCCATCAGACGGAACAAGGTCGGATAAAACGTTTTCTTCTGTTTCTCATTGAGCTTCTTCTCCGCCGTTTCCACCAGATCTCCGAAGTGCGGCAGACAGAATCCCTTGCTCTCTTCAAACAGCTGAACAAATTCCGGACTGCTTTTGTACAGATCAAAAAAGGTATCCAGATACCGTTCATAATTCGCCTTAAACTGGCTGCATACAAAGCAGGAACATGTTTCCTCCTGTACCCACTGCCCGATGGATGTCTCCGGCGCCTTTCCGGACAGGGATGTCTTCTGCATCCGTTTCATGAAGGAACTTTTTCCCGGTGTGAAGCCGTCCATCTGTTTTTTCAGATCCTGATTCAGACGCTTCAGATGTGTGCTGAGGATCAACGCACTTCCCAGACGGTTTCCGTAATCATACATCATTTTGTAGTGATGGCGGCAAAACCCCTCCTTGTCCGTCATCCCCCGCACATCCTCTTCCATATAAGAGGCTCCGCTTCCCAGGGCATAGGAAATGGCATGCTGCTCCGCCTCCCGCTCCAGAAAGCAAAACGGGCATTCGTCCTGTGCCTTGAACGCATCCATCAACGGTATTGTGTGAATTGATTCCTTCATCTTGTTTTCCTCCCTTTTCTCAGACCTTCTCCCTGTCTCTTATCTGTCTCTTAAAATGGTGTTCCATCCAATACAAACGGTGTCGTCTGATAAACGTAATAGGTTTGTGCCCTCACCCTCTTCGAGTCCTTGGAACTACCGTATTTATCACAGGTTTCAAATAATGCGCATTAGATATAAGAAGAAATACCCCTTTTTATACCCATTTCTAAATGTCAAAAGTCTCTATATCACCTATTTTTTCCATCTGATCCTGTGCAAACTCATCTGTAATATGCACATATAAATCCATGGTCATTCCAAGTGTAGCATGTCCAAGATACTTTTGCAATATTTTTGGTTGTATGCCATTCTCCAGGCATCGAGTCGCAAAAGTGTGCCGGAACGAATGCGCCGAAAACACGGGAACCTGATCCGTTACATCTCTTTGCAGATTCATCTCTTTTACAATTCTTTTGATTGCGTCATTCATCGTCTGCGAACAGAGCGGATGATTGATTTGTGATTTGAAAATCAGATTTTCGAATCCATCATTGCGGGGATAACGTTTGTCCAATATCTGTTTGAGTACAAGCTGCTGTTTGAGTGCTTCGGCACAGCTTTCATTCATGGGAACCGTCCTGATGCTTGATTTAGTCTTTGGCGGTCCCAAGTGGAATGTTTTCTTGCTGTCTCCTTCTAACTTTTGGTAAAACAATGTGCCTTCCAACTCGTCCACTACAACCCTCCGATTCTCGAAGTCCAAATCATCTACTTGCAATGCAAAAGCCTCACCCGGGCGCAATCCGGTATTAACCATAACTACAAAAAGATTATAATAAAATGTTCCCGCTGCACACTTGAAGAAATCTTTCTGCTGTTCAACTGTCAACACGATCCTTTCTTCTGCGTTATTTTTGTTCATCCGTATTCCTTTGACCGGATTACAAGTTGCATATGCGTTATCGATAGCAACATCGTAAAGATCATGCATCAGTATTTTTACTTTGCTTTGTGTCTCCCATCCGTATCCCGCATCATCAAGTGTGTTAATCAGTTTCTGGATGTGGATCTGGCGAACCTCCTCGAGATACATTTCCCCAAGTGTGGGGAAAATGTGTACCTCGAATATTTCCTTATAACGCCGTATTGTGCTTGGGCGAACAACTGGGCGCTTATATGTATCGAGCCATATCTGATACCATTGTTTCACTGTAAGTTTTTGCTTTACACTGGTTCCAGATGCATTCTCTTTGATTGCCTGACTCAGCTTATTCCGCACTTCTGCCAGCGTCCCACCATATAATGACTTGCGTTTGCCGAAGCGATCGACATACCGTGCCTCATATCTGCCGCTCTGAATCTGGCGTATACCCCGTCCAAGCTCCTTCCCTCGAAGATCCTTGCCCACGTTATCATCCTCCCTTGTCAGCGGATTTTGGATCAATCAATATACTCGTGCGCAGACAGATATGCTTCCAACCGTTTGCGTTTGATTAGCGTCTTTTTGGTACCAATGTGTAAACAGAAATCACAATCGGGTGCCTTACACATCTCGCGGAGTCGTCGCTCACCAACTCCCGTATATGCTGCCGCTTCTTTGATCGATAAATTAAGCTTTTCTGTGACTGGAATTTGCTTCACCTAATTCCCTCCTTCCTGGGAATCCCCATATCCCAAAAAATCTTTATATTCTTTCTCTTGTTCCTTAATCTCCTGCAAGACACAATTCAATTTAAGTTCGATTATTTGCAGTTTGACCAACGCATTTTCTGAGAATTTGTACGATTCTGCCAAAATCTGCAAAGCCGTTGGCTCTTCTTTCAAGTTCTTTTCCTCCATGTTTCCTCCTTGCCAGATATGTTAAAATCCACCGAATCATGCTGATTACTCGTTGCATCTTTCCGTAATGTGCTGTACAATCATAGCATATCCGATTTTGTTGAGTTGTCGGGTATTGGCCATTAGTGAGCGTCCATCTCCTAATGGCTTTTTTCAAGCATAAATTCTACTTCACCGCTCCACTCATCCGGAATATCAGCAATTGCATTAAATTTTTTTCTCAATTCAGGCCATCTATCAGATCTGCTAAGTTCCCAAATTACATGCTTCATTTTTGCGGATACTCCATTATTACTGGCCTCTGCGTACTCATCTTTTGTCAAGCCTGATACCACATCAACACAATCCACCAAAAGTCGTGCATACTCATTAGTTTTCATTTTCACTCTTTCCTCCTTCACTCATCTGTTTGATCGTTCTTTTAAGATCAGCCAGTTCGCTAATTGCATTATCATACGTCTCTACCATCCGCTTATACTGCCAACGCGTAATGTGTACGCATCCCTTATACTCTTCCACCGGGATGCAAACCATAATTCTGTTACTCATAATCTTTCCTACCTCTCGCTCATACATAAATACTTCTGATACTTTTCTAGCACAGAGTCGGTAATACCGTTCTTGTATGTTTTCCGGATATCATCCACCGGTTCTCTAATCTCTGCTAACATTTTGATTAATGCTTCGCGATTTTCTGCTGTGCGTCCGTATCGTTCATTTGAAAGGTATACAATATACTTCATCTGCTTTCCTCCTTTGAAATACTTTGATAATCAAGTTAATTTGGCTATTACATTTTTGTAATAACCTCTTATTACATCCTTGTAATAGTGAAGGCATTTTTCTGTTCTAGGTTATTACATTCTTGTAATAACTGTCCTCCGCCTTTTGCGTACACCCTTATTACATTCTTGTAATAGAATATTAATATTATTACCATACCAGTGCTTTTTTCAGGGGTCTCTTTGCCATTTACTAGACAGCATATATATTGCTTTAGTTCGTGTATTCTTACCAGATTCCAGCATCTCAATAAACCCATGTTCTATGAGTGCATCTCTGTCTCTGTAGAATGATTGCAGGTTAGTATATAACTTATAAGTGTTCTTCCACAAAGTTTGATTAAAATAAAAATAAATCTGTGGTTTACCAGGAACCTGATTATTTCCGTAAAATTGAAGCCGCATATAAACGTATAGAATCTGTTGTGGTTTCGTCAGTTTCCTCCATGCTGGGCTTTGTAACATCGAAGCATAAAGGACAGCACTTACATCATTGCAAGGATTCGAGCTTTCAAATGCTTTAGGACGCTTTTTTTTGTAAGTAGCCATACCATTACTCCATATTCTGACCGGAGAACATCATTCCAGTATTTGTCCCAATATATTTCTGGAATCCAACAACATAGCCTTTACAGCCCTGATAAATTTCTTTATAGGGCGTATTTTCGGCAATAAGTTCCTCTATGCGTCTTGCAATCATGTTTTCAATCATTGCCAGTACATTCAATTGTTGTACTGTTGCCATTTCACGATCCGTGATTCCAGCCGCTTTATTTGCCAATAATGAAAACTGTGTATAATATTGATCTGCATGGATACTTCCCTGTGACTCGGCATATTCCACAAATAATTTTATTGTGTCTGTTTCCTGCCTTCGGATTGCTTTCTGATAAGTTCTGGTGTCACTCCAAACAGGAGACTGGTGCTGAAGCAAAGTCTGCTCCATCAGGTTAAACGCTTGTATGTATCTCAATTTCCAAATCAGGGCTTCTTGTCCTGTAAATCCCATTGCCAGCAAAGTGAAGCCGTCACGGTTCAACAAATATTTGCGATACTCCTGCTTGTTTTGCGGATGGATATAGCGAACTTTTTTAAACATTTGTGGTAATTGCGATGTCGCACATACCCCTAAGTTAAGCTGTTGTTGACTTCTATCTTCATCATCAACAAGTAATTGCGATGTCGCAACATCCCCCAAATCCATTAGTAAGCCTCTCTGCTGATATCCGCGGTAATTACATTTCGGGCAACCTTTCCCGCCGCAGGAACATGGACGCCCCTCTATAGCGTATAATACTTCTGCATGGCGCTTCCCAAACTTCTCTGCCACCTGGATGGAATCACACACTGCCTGTTTTCCTTTGATAAACACAAGATCATTCAATCTGCATCACTTCCCTCCTCGCCAGTTTCTTCATCCAACAGTCCTTCGAGCTGCTTATAAATACGACTCATACAAAGGATATTCATCCTTCGCCTGCTCCGCGATCTCGTCCTTTTCGATCTCAAGATCACGCTCAACAGAGCTGTTGATGTACTCACGCTTAACATCTTCCAACTCATTGTATTCATCGATAAATGGCGCAAAAAAGGATTTGATTTCCTCGATATACCGGGGAAACTTCTCTTCGATTTCATCCCATTTTTTCTGCAAATTCCATATTGAGTAATTGAAATTGATTTCTTCGAGAGCACTGGTATAGGCCTCGTCCCATCCATCTTCGTACTTCAGTTTCTCAATGGCGTCCGGAATAATTTCCTCCGAATACTCAAGGCTCACTCGTTCCTCTTCTTCCGCGCCGATTCTGAAAAGCCATTGCTCCTCATGCACTTCCTCCAACTGATTCCGACGCTGTTCCGTCAACTCATTGACCCGGTTCTCGATCCACACTTTCTTATTCACCATGTGCTCATTCCTCCTCTGATAAAATTTCTTTGACATCCACGCCAAGTGCCTTGGCTATACGCCCTAAAGTTGCAATCTTGCACCCTCCCTGCTTCATAATGCGGCGATAAGAAGTATAACTTATCTCTGCAGCACTACATAAATCATAAGGATTCATGCATTTTTCAGCCATTTTAAGCTGCACCTTATCTTGGCTGATTCTCAAATTGGACATAATTTCCGACATTTCTCTCATCTCCTTTAATTTTTTAGAACTTAAAAGTTCTCTTTTCTTGAATTATAGCGAACTAATAAGTTCTTGTCAAGGTAATTTCAAAAGAATTTTTTAGTACTACAAAACACGATCTCTTTATGCTATACTATATTGTATGAGGTGATTAAGATGTCGGTTGGCGAGAACATACGAAGAATCAGATTAGAAAAAGGCATAACTCAAAAAGAACTTGGAGAAAAAAGCGGAATAAATCCCGCTCAAATACGGCGCTATGAATTAGGGGGAAAAAATTCAAATCCAAAATTAGAAACTATCCAAAAAATTGCCGATGCATTAGAAGTTTCCATAGCTGATATAGATTCCAGGCAAAGCACTCCAATATTACATGAATTGGTAAATGAAATCCTTGCAAAAGAAGCAAACTATAATACGATAGGTCATAGAATTAAGGTTAGACGTGAATCACTTAATCTCTCACAAAAGGATTTAGCTGATATGATCGACGTCCCAGAGGAAGCCATCTCAAAATATGAATCAGATCCGCAAGAAGATATTCCTTTAATTATAATTAAAAAAATTGCAAAAAAATTGCGCGTCTCTAATAACTATATAATTTGGGGTTCGGACGATTACCCTTATATTTATCCTGATTTAGAAAATTTTCTAAATTCACTAGATTGGGGAGTTCAAGTTTATGTGCCATGTAGCCAGAATGATAACTGCCCATTAACCGATGAAGATAAAGAATCACTGTTAATGGGATTCTATCAAAAGAAATGCAAAAACTGCCCAAACAATAGAATTGATTATATTATATACAATACAAGAAAAAGTTATTTGCTTTCTGAGCAGGAATATGATGATCTCGAATCATGCATTCTTCCGTACTTAAAGTTACGTTTAAATGAATGTTTGAACAAAAAAAAACCATTGTCCAAGAAAGATTTAGAAAATATGGGGCTTGGATGGATCGCAGATCCATAACCTGCAACACCCCTGCCGGAAATCCCCGGCACCCTAAAATAAGGGGACGAAATTTGATCCGTTCCTTGAATTCTGCTACCAGATATGATATATTATAGACAGAAAAAGGGGAAGCCACAGACACGGCCTACCCTCACACACATTATAACTTACATCTATACGATGTCAGCCGTCAGCTAGTGCTAGTAGTTGGCGGCTATTTTTTTCCCTTGAGGATCTCGTAAATAAGACCAACAAGAGCGACAATGAATATTAAAAGCTGAATCAGATCAGCATATGTAACATACATTGGCATCGCCCTCCTTTCTTTCGTACGGAGGGTTAGCCCCTCCGAAAATGGAGGGTAAGCCGCCTGGCTCTGTGGTTCCCCACACAGGAAGTATATCACACTCATGTACTCACATCAATTACTATTTGCTTTATGTAGAACCAGAAAGCACACTGCTTTTTAAAACTCCCTATGACAGGACTTTTTTCAAAAACTCTTTTTCCACATCTTATGCTTTTTTTATATCTGCATCTTCAACGACCAAATATGTTCCACTTTCTGTGAGTGTCAAAAAATAATCATCTGAAAATGTTTCGTAAAGAATACTATTTTCTAACTCTTTGTAATCAGAAAACTTTTGATATAACTCTACACTACCAGTGCAATCACTTTTCGCTTTAAAATAGTACCCACCTAACGGAATATCTTTCCCGACAACATAGTGTCCTGCTGGGTAAATTCCTTTTTCTTTATCGTTCATATTATTATTTCCTTCGTCATCCTTCTCTTCTGTGTTTATTGTATTATCTGTTTTCATCTCTGTTTTCTTATTTTGCGTATTCGCAACTGGTTCTTCCTGTATATCTAAAAATTTAAATAAATAATCTCTGTCCCACAATACAATGCCGTTTTCTTTTGCCAGTTCTTTTGCTGATTGAGTAAAATAACTATTAGTCATTATTATTCCAACATGACAATGATAAAATCTCATGCCAGTATAAACCTCCTGCACAGCTTTGTTTCCCACTGGCTGAGAATAGTGTTTACATTGAATTGCATATTTTATATTATCTCGTTCAGCCAAAATATCTACGCCTTGGTCACCACTACCCTGTGTAACTTTTACGTTATAATATCCGTTTTTCTTTAAGACATCAGCGCAAAAATATTCAAAAGAATATCCATCCATATTATCAAAATGCAGGGGAGTTTTTTCTTGTTCTTCATCCATTCTCTTTTTTCCGGTTTCATAATCTCGATAATTGTATAGTTTTATCTTCATTCTGGTATCAACTTTTAAAATTGTTCCACTGGATATTTCTAAATTATTGTAACAATTCTCATTGTCATAAGACAAATACTCATTCAGATTATCTTCTTCATTAGTTCTTACTATTCCGCTTCCTGAAACAACTATCAAATCATAGATTCCTATTTTTATATCTCTTCCTCCAACATATCTTCCTGGCATCAATACTAAATCATTATCATTGATTTCTATTGGCTCATTTATTTTCGATACGGAACTATACTCTTCTTTGTTTGCAAATTCTTCTTTTTCCAAATGTCTCTTATGCAATATATAAATAATAGAAGCAATAATTGAAACAATAATAACACCTAAAATAATAGGCCAATAAGAAGATATAAAACCCACAATAAGAAAAAAAACTATGACTGTTCCGCAACCAGTTTCACTATTCTTTTTCATATATTTTTTTCCTCTTTTGTATTTTCATATATTCTACCATATAAAGAGGAAAAATTATATAAAAATATATAAAATAATAGAGGTAGCTATGCCACCTCTAATGAATCTGCTGGAAGACTTCTCCCGAAATGTCTATATGATATGCATTAACTGTAAAGTAATACTTGTACATAATCCCTCCACAAACTACACCTTGCGGAAATTAAATGTAAAATCAGCTTGCTTTTTTCTCTATAATTCCACTTATGTCAACATTATTATTTCGACACAATGCTACTGCTGTACTTAATGCCTGCGGTAATTCGGAATCGTCCAACATGTCAAGTGTCTTTGGCTTTGTTTTCTTCCCCGTCTGGTTCAAATACGCAGTAATACGGGAGTTGAGATTAATGCTATGTTGATAAAGCAGTTCTTTCTTAAAATCTGTCCATGCAGTTCTGAAATCATCACAGATGGAATGAGCATATGCTCGTACGAGTGCATTGATAAGCGGACGGTCAGCCCACTCCAATGCTTTCTGCGCAAGCAAATTGTTCTCATTTTCAAGATTATTGATTTTCTTTTGTTTTTCTTCAATGCTGATAAGACATGTACGAACAAGACTTTTCTGATCTTCAGGAATATCGTCGAAATACATTTCGATAAACTTATCTGTATTGCTGATATATCCTCCGGTCTTTCTTAATGTTTTTAGTATTTCCTTTACTTTCTTTTTGAATTTCTTTGCAATGGGCTTCCTGCTTTGCATAAGAACTTCGTATAGACCATCTTCCGTTAAAAACCAAGTATCAGAGCCACCGCTAACATTATTGACGGTGGTATGAATTTTTACTTTTTCATCATCATCTACTGTTGATATCATTTCAGTTGTTCTGTATGAACCATCTGCTCTTTGGCTATAATCAATCCATTCCGCCACATCTTTAGCCATAAATAAAGGATTATCAGCAGTTCCATACATACGAAAATCTTTCCCGAAAATCTCCTGCTCGTTTAATAATTTGATTTCTTCCATGTTATTTCCTCCCAAAAACAAATTTGTCGAAGTCATTTATCTTTGGCAAAAGAAAACGCACACAAAAAAACAAACCTAATCTACGGATTCCTCTTTTGTGTGCGTCATTAAAAATTTATATCTATTCGACTTGTAAATATATGGTAAATAAACGGTCACTTGTTGTCAAGAGGTTTCATGAAAAAGATGTGCTCCGGGGCGTTTGCCCCAGAGCATTAAGTTCCAACAGGGTTCATCCGATAATCAATCTTCTGCTGCCCTCTTGTAACAGCCCGTGCCAGAACTTCATCATTTTCCGTCTTCAACTCTGCATACACGGTGATATTCGGCTGATTTCCTTGATTGTTCATCATAGCCATGATCACGCCTTCTGCTACCGCCTGCTGGATTTCCGCTTTTGAAAGACCTAATCCGCCGGAAGAATTACTAACTATGCTATCCGCAATCATTCCCATTGTTCTGCTGTTCTCCAACGGAAGAACGGCTTCTTTTCGGAAGTTTTCTCCCGTAAATGCCAGCGTCGGACTCGTTATCAATCCACCTTTTGCAAGGAACGGTATTCCGCCCATGAGGTCAGACAATGTGATGGTTCCTATTCCCTCTGCATATCCGTGTCCTCTCCATCCTCTCGCAAGACTTCCGTATCTTCTGACCGTATACCGGATAGAAGCAAGCATATTTGACAGAGGATCCCAGATATTTGAATTATATCCCGGACGGGCATATGCACGGAACGTCGGGTCAATTACCTGCATCAGACCTTTTGACGGTGTGCCTCGTTTGGCATTAATATCCCAGTTGTTTATTGCATTCGGATTTCCACTGGATTCCGTCTGCATCTGGAACAGCATAAGGTTTAAGTTTGACGGAGAATATTGTCCCTCCATGCGAAGTGCCTTTGCTGCAAGAGATCGCCACTGTTCTACTCCTGCGGATGGATTGTAATTGACCGTCGGCATCGCCTTTTCAAGTGCGTCCCCAATAAAGTCTGAAACACTGGAGAATACCTTATTGACCATACCGGATGCCACATCTTTCCATACGCCGAAAATTCCGGAAATGTCGGTAAATTTATCAAGTGCAATTCTGGTTATGCTATCGGGTTTACCAAGATAGTCAAATACATCTCCGGTATATTTATCTCTCCACCCCATTAAGTCACCAATTCCATCCGCAAACTTTGGAATGCCGAGCGAAGACATAAACTTTTTGGTTTGTTTCGCCGGCATAATCTTTGTGCCTTTTTCCAATGGCAGCATAACGTTTCTTCCTTTTGGGATGAAGGCGTTCCCGGACGGAGGAACAATTAATTCTTTGTAAGTTGCACCTTTCTGATCGTTTACAATTCCAAGTGTATCTCGTGGAAGTCCGTTGGAACCTTTCGCAAAAGCTACGCCGCCCCAGGAAGATAACCTTGTTCCGCTGTCTACCTCTTTGAGCACCCAGTTTACGCCAGAAATTATTCCGTTGACCAATTTTTTGATTGGAGAAAACGCATTTTCAGCAACACCTTTGAAGAAATCACCGAGTCCGCTCCAAATATTCGTTACGGAATTATACGCTGTTTGGAATCCGTTTCTGAAAAATGAATTCACATCGGAGAAAACAGCTTTTATCCCATTCCATCGTCCTTGAAACCACACAGGAGACATATTCCATATATTCTGAACATTCGTATAAGCTAATCGGAACCAGTTACGGAAAGAATCAGCAACCGATGGAGAAAATACATTTTTAATCTGGTTCCATTTTAACTGGAACCAACTATTGGATGGATTCCATATGCTTTGTACGTTGGAGTACGCTAATTGAAACCAGTTTCGGAACGAATTCACAACGGACGGAGAAAACACATTTCTTATTGCAGTCCACTTTCCTGCAAACCATGCGTTTATCGGCGTCCAGATGTTCATCACGTTCAGATAAGCAGACCGAAACCATGACATGAATGAGGACGGCACAGCGTTATAAGTGGATTTTATCCTGCTCCATTTTGTGTCAAACCACCGATCCACATTGTTCCACGCATTTATAACGTTATTATATCCGCTTTTGAAAACATTGCGGAAAAATTGCGGTACTACTGAGTAAGTCTTTTCGATATTTCTCCACTTATTATTGAACCATTGATCAATTCCGGAAAATATTTTCTCTATCTGATTCGCTGCTTCCGAGAAAACTTTACTAAACATCTTAGGCATCGCGACGATGCCTGCCTCAATCTCCTTCAGAAAGTTGTCAAGTATTCCGGCAATATTTACAGAGTTAAATCCAGAAACAAACATATTTGCTGCCGTCATACCAGATACCTGCAGCGTAACATTCACATGCCCTTGAGCCAAGTTAATACCACTACTAATACCTTGCACGATGGACTGTCCAACTGCCGTAAATGCCTCAGGGGTATCCTCGAACGTGCTTATCATTGTGGTTATAAGTGTACGTAATTGTTCAATCAGAGGTTCCTGACTGGCTGCAATCCCGGCATTAAGACTAGATACGACATTGCTGCCGATTGCACCGAACTGAGTATCAATTCCGGTAAAACTACCAGTCGTATTGCTGGCAATCCTGGACATACTGCTGGATAGATTTCCAGACTCACCTTCTGCGCCGTTGATATATCCTTGCACGGTATTTGCGCCCATTTCAGCAAAAACGGTGGATGGGGAATGAATGCCCAAAAGCCCCTTAAATCCTTCGATAATATTTCCGCCAATGTCTTTTACAGCATCAATCGCGCTTTCCGCAAGTGATTCGATACCATCAATAAGACCTTGCACAATGTTTATTCCGAGTTTTAACATTTCGGACGGAATACCAACGGTAAACTCTTTGATTCCGTTCCATACGCCCGTGAAAATGTCCTTCAGACCACCGAGAGCCTTACTCCAATCAGCCGAAAAAATACCGGTGATAAAATCAATAATTCCTCCGAAAACCTGTTTAAAGGATTCGTAAAAGCTTTCAATAACATTTGAAAATACATTAAGAACATTCCCAAAAAGACCGAAATGTTCTGTCCAATCAACAGAAAAAACATTCGTCAAAAACTCATCGAATTTCTTAAATGCCGCGGTAACTTCGTCCCAGTTAGCTATCAGCAACGCACCTGCTGCAACGGCAGCCCCGATTCCAATTGTCAGCGGTCCGCCAAGTGCAGAAACAACTCCAGAGATAGCCGGACCCAAGCCACCGGATAAGACGCCAATCAGAGATGAAACACCGCTTGTTATACTGGATATCGCGCTAATCCCTTTAAATGCCGCAAAGAATCCGCCTACCGCTGCCGCCGCAATTTGCACGGGTGCAGGCAGCTCGCCAAACACATCCAGCAAACCGGAGATCAAGGAAACACCGGCGGTAAAAAGCTGAGAACCGAGTCCAACCCAATCAATCGCGCTGAAGAAATCTACAATCTGTTGTCCGATAGCAGTCCAATCAATAGTCTGGATCGCATTAGTAAACATGGTCAGCAATCCCAAAGCCACTTTGGATATTGTCTCGCCGATTGTACCTAGATCAATCATAGACAATGCACCATTAATAAGGGTTCCTATCTGAGTTCCAATTAATGAGAAATCCAATCCGCTGACAATACTTAACAAAAGCGTTGGTAGCGCCATAAATGCGGAACCAAGCACTTGTCCAATTTGAAGAAAATCGATTGTTTGGAATAACGTCATCAAAGCAATCTGGAGATTTTGACCCAAAGCAATCCAATCTATTCCCGTTATTAAAGTACCGATCGCCGATATAATAGAGTTAATGCCTACACCGATTGCAGCGGCAACACCTACCCAATCAATATCCTTAACCAGGCTGTTGATTGTAGCAGCTATTCCTGTCGCCCATTTTTGCAAAGTGTCCACAAAAAGCTGAAAATTAATGCTGCTCACAAGACCATTAATGGCGTCTGCAATAGCCGTTCCAAATGCAGAAAAATTGAAGTTATCAGCAAAATTGTATAGGAATGATAAAGCCGTATTAAGTCCTTCGGCAATGGTATGTCCGATCAACGCAAAATCAATATTTTCGAAGCTTCCATTCAGAAACGTTGCAAGACTTTTTCCTAATTTTCCCGCTGTAGCTTGTATTTCACCCCACGGTATATTGGACAAGGCATTATTGATTTTTTGCGCCAATAACTCTCCCAGCCAATAAAAATCCGCTTGCTCCCATGACTGTTTCAGTCGTTCCGCAAACCGCTTAATGCTTTCGGCAATTGGAACTTCCGTGAACATCTCCGACGGAGATACTTCCGCAGCAACCGGCGCGGCTACTTCCGTCGCTGGCGCTTGTGCTGCCGAATTGTCTGATAATTGATTCAACTCATCAAACGATAAGACCGATAACGCATCCGCAAGATTAGATACATCGCCGGCAGCTTTGTCCGCATTATCTCCCGTATCCGCCAGTGACTTCGCATAATCTTGCGAAACTCCGACCGCCGCAGTAGACATGCTTTTTCCGGTTAAAGCAGAAGTAAGAGCACCAATCGAATTTAGAGCACTCGATACCGCATTAATAAATTGAGTCAGATAAGGTGTTACGACCTGGATGATTGGAGAGAATGCAACAGCCCACGCATTCTTCAAAGTTGTTAAAGATGAGACAATGGAAGAAATTGCACCGTTGTATGATGCTGAGTATTGCGTCAAATTATCAGACCCCTCAATAATAGCATCATTAACTGCACCAATCGCCGCAAACACTGTTGAAAACAAAACACTCGTCCCCAACATAGAGCCTAATCCATAACTGTTTTTCTTCCCTCCTCCGGATTTAGGAAAGATCTTCGAAATATTGCCAAACTTGGAAAAAAGCCCCTTTAAATTCCGAGAAATATTTTGGAATAGTTTCGCAACTCCCGAAAAGCTTTTCTGTATTTGCTTCCCAATCTTAGGAAGTTCACTCATACCCTCCTTTACGGTCAGCAACCTACTATTGACCTGATTAACATATTGCCATAATTTCTTCCATGTGCCACTTGCACTGTCCTGATCGCTTAATGCATCTTCGGCTTTTTCCGCGTTCGTAGTGACCTTATTGAGCGTCATACCTGCAGCATTGCCGAACTGATTCACTGCATCACGCCAGTTTTTTATTTTCTCGGCAACATTTCCGAAGACCGCTTCCATGGCTGCCGGATCGTAATTAAGACTCGCTGCAGACGTTATCGTCTCTCTCTGTTTGTCTGTCGCTCCTGTTTCAAGATCATCACCACGATATATTGGTATTTCTGCAATTCTCTTTGATGAAGCTTTCTGAAATTCACTATATTTATTTCTTAAAATGTCTAATTGATTTGTTGCTTTAGAGATGTCAAATTCCAACGCACGAAAAGCTTGCGTATTAACATTTGCCCCGATATTTTTTAATCGATCCTCACGGTCAAAAAGTTTATCTAATCGCTTTTCCACTTGGCTGATTGATTTCTCTAATTGCCTGGAATCCCCGGTAAAAACAAAATCTTTACCAGCATCTTTAAACAGTTTCCGCAGCCCTTCGATAGAATCCTCAATGGCTTGCGTGCTCTTTTTAAATTGTTTAAATGGGGCATTAATCTGATTTAAACTTTTAGTAAATGCATCGCTGTCTTTTTCCAAGTCCTGCAAACTCGGAGAGTAAATACCACGCAATGTCTTACCAACTTGCTGTAATGTATCACTTAATTTTATTAGTGATTTTTCTGCATTGCTGGCATCCGCAGATAACTGTATATTAAGGTTATCAACATTAGGTTCCATATACATTCACCTCCATTTTTTTGAGGTCAGCGGCTATCTATCCCTATCAGATAGCCGGTCTATATTGCACAAAAAACGTCTATCCGCAATCAGACAGGCGTTTAAAAATCTTTTTATGAAAATATGCGACTTTTGATATCACTACCATTACACCATAAAATTTCGATGATCAGAACAAACACTAATCTCTTGTAGGTTTCGTTTGTATGTGACGCTTGCACATTCGCCATTGTAAGTGTTCGATATTTTTTTATATATTGCTTGTAAATATCCATGATAACAATGACTGGGAGTTTATCCAAGGATACCAAATAGTCCGACAGAGAGTCGTATGCATCTGAGTGCTTGTTTACTAAAATAAAGCGTTTTCCTTCCTGTTCGACACGCATCATCGGAAGTTCTTCAGCAGCTCCAAATCCCTCTATCATTGTGTTCTTAGCCTTTGTATCCAGTGAAAAATCAACCGCAACTATATGTTGCGATTTCAGTTCCATATCTTTTTTTATTTTATTCAGAAACATCCCATCACCTCCAGATCAAAAAAACTGACAATGACATAAATAATGATGCAATTGCATTTCCCGCAACATTATATTTATTGTCTCGATTCTTCCACGCGCTTGTTATAAAGCCAAGCGCACAAAAAACCAAAAAAATAGAATCCAGTATGTATAATACATTCATTTCTATGATCTCCTTCTTAAAATACAAATCATGATTTTCACGAATCGCTACATCTTTTTTCATATAAGGGTTCTCCACTGTTCCACCCTGCTAAAAAAGCTTTATCGTGTTTCGCCTGTTCTGACCGCTCCGCTTCCAATTCGTTCAGCATTTCTTTTTCCTCTGTCGTCAGATTGTAATGCTTTCGAACTGCCGAAACCGACCCATTTTCCGATACGATTTTTTTCAATTTACGACGCAACATTTCACGGTTATACTTTTTAATTTCGTTCTGTCTTAATGCTTTCACATATTTTGATTCCATAGATAAATTCTCCCTTTCCTTTTTTCGACTCAAATTATAAACACTATTACTAGCATAATCCCAAATCAAAACAGAAAACCATTACAATTTTTCCTCTGGTATAAAACGCTTGTACTCTGTCATTTTCAAAACTTCTTTTAATTCTGGTGTTTCTGCAATCAATCCTTTTGTACGCTCGATCTTGGCACTCTCATCTAAGCAACCACTATACAATTTGTTCAAAATATCCTTATCATCAGCAGATATTTTGGTTTTTGAGCATGGAACAGACGAACCATCCCAAAGCATTGCAGCTCTGTGTAATGCGCATCCATCTTTTATTGGAGCACCAGCGGCAGCCGCCGCAACAATATGTTTATTTACGTTGTTTGGTACAAGTTCCCATGCTGGGCTACTTCCGTAAAACCCTTTTAAAAACACATCAGCCGATGAAATACAATCCTTCAAAATTCTTTCATATGTTTCCAGTCCATAATTTTTCTTCACAAAAATACCGTCACGCTCAGCTAATGCTGATAAAATTCGATTGCCAAAATAATTATTTCCGATGGACTCCTTCAATACTTCAAATTCTGCTCCATTTAATTTAATCCCGGACTGCATGAGCAAATGAAGCAAATTAATTTTTGATTCTGGAAGCGGAGCAGAAATCCATTTATCTAACGTAGTTTGAATATTATCAAAATATGTGTTCAACTTGTCCTCTGCTTCTTCTTTTTCTCTTACGATTTTCTCACGGTACTTGGCAACTAACTCCTTATGTTGCTCCTGATAATAAGCCTCTGAGTAGGTTTCCTGATTTTTCTTATCAGCATTTCTGTATTCATTTACGATTGCGTTAATTTTGTCTCTGTGGACATCCAGAGACAACCAAATACTTGAAAAATCATTCATTTCTCATTACCTCCATTCGCTTTATTGATCTTCGAAAAATTTCTTTCATTCTCACTCATTATAAAATTCCTAACAGCTTGATCGACATAATGTGTTAATATCACCTTGTCCGGCTCAGATCCTCTGTTTCTGGATAATCTCTTTGCAACCTCATTAGCGGCGTTTGATCGTTCCTTTTCTTCTTTTTGACGATGAACAAATCCCCGACTAGTTAGGACAAGTTCTTGGTTATCCGGCTTATTTAACTCTTTTCCACCAATTCCATATTTAATCATTTGATCACCTCCATTTTTCAAAAGTCTCGATTGCTTCATCTAATTCACTGGAAATTTTCTTTTTGCATTCTCTTAAATATTTCACTATTTCTTTTCCTTCCACTGCGTCATATTTTTTGCACGAAGCTGCCTTAAATGTCACTATTCCACTAACAGCACGCTTTACAGCCGCTTCAACCTCTAACCGTTGATATTCATTACTTGCCATATTATTTTTGCTCCTTTTTTTATATTTCTGGTGACTTATCCCTTGATATACAATCCCCGTTTCTGTTTATTCTCTTTTTATAATTTTTTATTCTTTGGAGCGCAAAAGCACGTCAATACCCTCATACAAACACAGTATATATGACCCCTGCCGCCCTTGATTTCTTCACTGATTGAGACATATAAAAAGGACAGTGCCAACGCACCGCCCTCATTCATTTATTATTTATTTTTCTTTGCTCTTATCAATGTTGATTTTGAAATGCCTGTAAGATCTTCAACCTGTGTATACGAGTGATCTTCCAGCAATTCCAGTGCATGACTTATTTGTGCCTTACTGTATTTTTTGGGTCGTCCCTCTCGATATCCAGGTTTCTTTTTGGCAACTTCTTTCCCTTCCTGTGTACGTTCTACAATCATATCGCGTTCAAATTCAGCAAAGGCAAAGAATATGTTGCGCACCAATTTGGAAGCCGGCGTATTATCCATCATTCCAATATTAAGTATGTAAACCTTAACTCCCTTAGCTATTAAAGTAGACACCAACTCGCTCCCTTGCATCATCGATCTGGCAAAGCGATCCAGTTTTGTTACTACGAGTGTATCTCCATCCTGGAGCTTGGAAAGAAGCGCATCAAACTCTGGTCTATCTGTTTTTGTTCCAGTAAAAACATCCGAATAGATTTCCGCTGCACCTGCCTCTTTTAGTGCTTTCTCCTGTGCCTCAAGGCTATTGCCATCCGCTTGACCCCGTGTAGATACTCGCGCATATCCGTATATCATGTTATTTCCTCCTTGATTTATGACACTATATTATGATACCGTTCTATGCCTTGATTTTACTACATCGAGTTTTTGGTGTCAATACTTATAAGTTAAGACACCGTTATAATTGTTTTACAATTCTGCGTATTTTCCGTCAATCAGGTAGGTCCCTTAATAGCTTGGACACATCTGTTTCCGCAGCTTGTACTGCTATCTGGTGGATCTCATCCTGTGATAATGCAGGGGCGTTATTAGCTACACTTTGTGTTGTATTAATATCCATCTGATCCCTGTATCCCGCCCAATTTTTTAACATAAAAATTGCCGAACCTGGATAAATTTTATTATTAAGCATCGCCTGTTCCAGGTACGCGATAATGAATGTTTTTGCCTTTGTAATGAGTTCCTGCCTTCTTGGGGAACAATTAATACCATGTTCCCAATTCCACAGCGCTGTACGACTCACAGACAATGCAAGCCCCAAAGATTCGACGCCCGGACGAATTGACGACTGTTCGCAAAATGCAAAATAATCATCAATGCGTTTTTCAACATCATCGTCACTCGTCGGTTTTCCCATATCGTATAATTCTTTGAGGCTCTTGGTTGTTTCCTGCGCATATTCGCCAGAGACTTCTTCAAGCGCATTTGACGGAAAGTTATTTTTTGCCATCTGTCTCATCTCCCTTCCCTATACCTCGTTTTTTTGAATGTTAAGTTACGCAGACATCTTGAGATTTCATATGTGCACCGTTATTTACAGACGTAGGTTTGCCTACACTTATATATTTATCATTCCTAATGATTCCAACTGTAAAAGAACGAGCTTCTATCTCCATATTCTAATTTCCCTATAATTTATAACACCATGCTTTTTAACACTTCGTCCATCTGCTCCACAAAAAGCAAATACTTATTTCCGACTTTTGCAATCGCGTTATTTTCCTTTCCGATTTTGGTCAAAGACGTCCTGGACAACCCGTACCTCGCTTGTGCATCACGCAGGGATATTGTCAACTGTTCGATATCTTTTTTCACTGTATTCTCTCCTCTCTTCCATAAGATTGCAAATTTAAAAAGCAAATAAAAAAGAGCACCTAGTTTTGCCCAAGTGCTCAATACTTCGAATCCGTCAAATTATTATGCTGCATATATTTGAGATGCAAAACTGCCGCTTCTTTACGCTATCAGTATATCATGATTCGACGTCCCCTGAACACTCACTTTGTACAAAAATAATTATTTTTTCTTATGATCTAACAAAAAATAAAAATATCGTCTACGATCATAAAACGCATTTTGACTGATCGGAACATTAAGTTTGTGATAAGGTATATCGTAGCAAATGGAAGCAATAATGTATTCCCACAGCTCTGGATCTGTCTCCCTGGCAATGTCTTCTACCAACCTAATCTTCTCCTGTAAGTTTGCCCTCTTTACTGCCAAATCAGCAGTTTTATCGCTTATTGCCCCCATCGTTTTTTCCGGTACATCCCTATACCGACTACTCTCCACCGTATTTTTGTGTTCCGAAAGGAATTGTTTCCATTCAGGAAGTTGCTCACTGATTATTCCGGGCAATTAGCCCATGCGCTGAAGCGCGTTCAGCGCATGGGAT
>ERZ1036420.205-NODE-205-length-72365-cov-4.693279_pt1 | contig 72365 bp, 57 predicted proteins | sample MGYA00514220_ERZ1036420 | MGnify/ENA primary metagenome ERZ1036420 (study PRJEB33795, sample SAMN09464938) | human gut metagenome | host: Homo sapiens | place: USA: Stanford, California | collected 2016-10 | study: EMG produced TPA metagenomics assembly of the...
CCTACTGCTGGGGAACTGTCGGAATCCTTTACAATACAAAAATGGTGGAGGAGCCCATCGATTCCTGGACCGTGCTGTGGGATACTCAGTACAAAGATAACATCCTGATGCAGGACAGCGTCCGCGACGCATTCGCGGTGGCATTGAAGACCCTCGGCTATTCCCTGAATTCCACCAGCATCCATGAGCTGACACAGGCAAAGGATCTCCTGGTGCAGCAGAAGCCGCTGGTACAGGCTTACGTCATCGACCAGGTACGCGACAAGATGATCGGCAACGAGGCTGCCATCGGCGTGATCTACTCCGGGGAGGCCATCTATACGCAGACGGAAAATCCGGATCTGGCTTACGTGGTCCCCAAGGAAGGTTCCAACATGTGGATCGATTCCTGGGTGATGCCAAAGAATGCGCCGAACAAGGAAAACGCGGAGAAATTCCTCGATTTTCTGTGCAGTCCGGAAATTGCGCTGATGAACTTTGAGTATATTACTTATTCAACGCCAAATGAAAAGGCCCGCGAGCTGATCGAAGACCCGGCAATCCGCAACAGCGAAATCGCGTTCCCGGGGGATTCCATTCTCAGCCGCTGTGAAACCTTTACTTATCTTGGCGAGGACGCGGATGAAGTCTATAACCAGCTTTGGCGGGAAGTGAAGTCGAACTGACAGCAGATACAAAACAAAAACTTCTTTGTAACCGTTCAGCTTGCTGAACGGTTACACTTCATCGAAATGGATAGGGGAATATTTCATAAAGAACATCTTCTTTCCCCTTTCTGATACACTCAGAGAGAAAAAAGGATCAAAAGAAAGCAAAAAAGTTTCTTTTGATCCTCAAAAAGAATACCCGAACTTGCGGAAGAACCCAAGTTTGATCCCTGCGAGTCATTGATCATGCAAATCACCTTGATCTACCGGCATTTCTTACTGACTGTAGAGTCTACAGTAAATTTCCCTTCCGTAAGATCAGATCGACCGCATCCGGTTCCAGCATATTTAAATGCGCCAGGCGGTTCCTCGCCTCCCGGAAAGCGACAAGAGTTTCATATTCCCGGCTCTCCAGCGGAATTTTTCCATTTCCGACCATATACACCAGCGCTCCGATCTCCACATCTTCCGGATTCACGACCTGTTCCCCATAGGATGTGGTAATGGGGAGAGCGCTGTCGATATATTTCCGGTACTTTCTGATGAAAGAACTCCGGTATTTTTCGATCACCGGAAAAATGTTTTTCAGCTGTGTTTCCCAGATCTTTGTTCTAATCTCTTCCTCCGTTCCCGGAAAGCAATAATTCTTCCCATTGCTTCGGCATTTCTCCCGGACAATATCCCGGATAACCTGAATCGAATTTTCCAAAAAAGCATTTCCCAGTGACACACATTCTGCACACAATTCAATATCCCGATTGCATACCGTAGAGACCAGATCCGCAAGATACGGCCGCAGATACTCCCTGCAGTGACGGTCTGAAGCGGCGAGCGCACAGAACGCAAATTTATCATAAGCGCCTATCTGATGATCAAAGATCAGCTTTTTCATTCCCTTTCCGGCTCTGTTGGCAAAACCGTCGTCCTGCGTTTCCAGAATAAAAACCCCGGGAGTTTTGTTTCTGACGTTTTTCCTGTATTCCACAATAAAGCTGATCCACTCGTCATATCTGTTCTTTGGGATCCCGGACACCCACAGATATCTGTCATTCAGCACCGTGTCCTCGCACTTTCCAAGAAACTCCGCATAAGTCATTCCAAATCTGTAAGTGGCGCGTCGTTCTGCTTTACAGTATCTGTTCAAAAGAAACAGTCCGACCTCCTCTTCCGGACATTGCATTCTGTCCAGTGCGTTTTTCGGATTTTCCAGTTTCAGACGGTCTTCCACCAGTTCCAGAAGTGTATCTCTCCAGGGAACATTTTCCGGAAGACATAAAATCATACTTTTCCCGTCCAGCGCAGACGAAATGATATCCTCCAGAAATTTATGTGCCTTTGTAATATGATTCCACCAAAGTCTGTCCATCTCAATCCTCCATATAAACCAGGAGTTCATCCTCGATCTGCTGCACCGTTCCCATCATCTGGCAGAAACTGTGACGGGTAAACCGATACCTTCCGTTACCCGTATGCTGAAGCACTCCCAACTCCTGCATTTCTTCCATGAGAGCCGTAATCTTCTCTGTGTCAAGAGACGTCAGCTTCCTGATCGAATAGGTGCCCGCAAGGGCAGAAAGCTCCTCTGCATTGCAGCCGCTCTGGGATTTGTTTTCATGATAATAATAGGCGACCAGCAGTGCGATGATATAGTAATAGTCATCGTCACCGACTTTCAGAGTAACAAAGAATTTTTCCCTGATATCCTGCTGCAGAGACTGTTCGGCAAGAATCTTCTTGATATGCTCCTTACGCACATAATATGGCGGAGTCTCACTCTCAAAATATCCCGCATAGTCACGTTTCATTGCCTCGATCAGCTTCGCGCAGTAAAGCTGGATCAGACCCGGGAAATAGTTCGTAGTCCCGAAAATCGTTGAGATCAGAACCTCCGTCTCATTATCTTTCGGGAAACGGAATCCCAGATAATACAGCGGTTCTTCCAACAGTTCCCTCGCCTCCATGGATCGAAACGGCTTCACCGTAAGAGCATCTAGGTGCGTCAGGACACTATTATTTCCCAAAGCCACCGTGCGCTTGAATCTTACGATATTGCGCAGGCCGGCAACAACAAACTTGAACCTTCCGCTTCCAACACTCTGGATATCCTTCAGCGCGTCAAACGGCTGATAACCGATCGGCTCGCAGCTTTCGATAAATACATCCGCCTCGTCGATCATCAGCAGCAGATACGGGATCGGATCCTCCTGATCTCTGAGCCTGTTTTTAATATCTCTCGCCAGCTCATCCCAGTCCTCCGTAATATTTTCCGTCTTCAGGATTCCCTCATCATACAACGCTGCGGAAATTGCTCTTGCGGTATCGCGGTAATCTTTTCTCCAGGCATTGACGATCACTGCACGGTCACCATTCTCATCCATGTCGATGTCCTTTTTCGCCATACGCAGCAGCGCCGTCTTTCCCAACTGGCGACCGCCGTATACGATATTGACGCCCGTAGCAGACTCGATCTTCTCCAGTTCATTTTTTCTTCCGATAAACATTTCCGGCGGCATGACGTCGGCAGATTTCTCGATATACGGCTGACAGGAGGCAAACGGCATGACGACAGCCATCAACATCCGGTTTACCGCGGTTTCCGTATAATGCTTTGCGAGGTAGATCAAAACGACACGATCGATCACCGCGAAAATTTTACCGGTCAGATCCGTCTTAGTCTTTCTGGCAAGCGTCCGCCGATCCGCCAGCGTAAGAGCATAATCCAGAAGAACGATCGTATTCTTTGCATTTCCGATTTCCTTAAATGTATCGATCAGGCGGGATGCATCTGTTTTGCCAAACAGACATACCACACGAAAACCTTTTTCTTCTGCCTCTGAACCAAACGCCGCGATCGGATGCTTGTAATTACTTTTCCTGCCATTTTGAGGACGTCTGAGTGTGATCAGGTAACTCTCGATCTTTCCCTGCAGAGGAGCTTCCGTACGAATGGTATCCGGTACGAATCCAAGCGCTTCGAGCAGCGCCCGCAGTTTCGCTTCCCCGACTCTGGCTCCGCGGAGCCAGCTATCCAGCAGCTTATCTGCACCTTTCGTATCTTTATTAATCTTGGACGTATAGACGAGCGCCTTCAACGTTGTGCCGGAATTAGCCGTTCTCCGGTAGTTGATGTCGTACTCATCCAGAAATTGCTGAAGATAATCCGTCTGGTACGGGTCCCAGTCAAAAACAAGGTCATTCGTCAGGAGACGATTCAGCAGGTCTTCGGCTGCCGCATAATTCTGCTCTTCAATCCGTTTCCGGATCTGCTCCACTGCGGTGGCAACCTGTTCTTCCTTCTTCCATTGAGGATTTCCTTTCACATAAATCGACAGGCTACGATTTAATTCAGCTGCTCTGGCCTCCGCATCTCTGTGGATTTTTTCACGAAACGCCCCCAGGATCCTTGTAAAGAAGCCATAATTTTTCGTCTCTGCAGCCCATGCATACCAGTTTTCCATCACCTGGATCATCATTTCCTTGACATTCTCAACCGTATTGTCGATCTGTCCATAACTCTGAGCAAGTTCCAGATCCTCAATAAATTCCTGCCGTTTGTTTTCCATGTCATTCCGCGAAAAAACGATCGCTTTGTCAACAGAAAACAACTGCTCCTCCTCACTCTCCATCGTAATTTTTTTCGCATTCAGATACTCAAGAATCAGCTCCGCCGAACCATAGTCGTCTTCTCCGCTGAAAATCTCTTTCAGTCTGTCTTTCCATTCTTTTTCCGGTTCCTGGCAGTGACGCAGGATACGGCGGCGCACAGAGAGCTCCGGCAATTCCGGAATCTCATCCAGGATCGGAAAAAATCTTTCATCCAGGAGCACATGGTTGTTTCTCAGAAAATCAATATAAAAATATCGGTTGCTGTTCTCCTGATAACTTCCTTCGAGACGCTTTTTCAGTTCCTCGAGAGTCACCTGCAGCACAACCTGTCCCGCACACTCGGAACATTCTGCGCCGGACATCTGTGCCAGAGAGCAGAGCGCAGTTTCAATCTCACCGAGCAGACCCCTCCGGATCTTCCGATAATCGTTTAAGGCAGGATCATCGTCACTGGGAACAGCCGATTTCAGCAGAAAGACATAGTTACACAGGACCGCGACGACCTTCCGGACACGCTTGAAAAGATTCATCCGAAGACTGCTCATCAGATCTGAAGTTTTCTTCACCAGCCTGATATTTTTTGCTGCCAAATCCCAGTAAGTATCCAGTACATGATCGATCTTGGACGGCTCGATGTTCTCTTCACAGATCGCCGCCTGATCTTTTACATAATTCTGCGCCAGAAATTCCTCCAGAAGTTCCAGCATCTCCCGGTCATCATTTATGACAACCAGCAGATATTCACTGAGTTCACTGTGCGGTCCAAGCAAAAGCTTTCCCGTCTCAATAAATCTTTTGTGTGACGCGTTCTCTTTGATATTCGCTATACTGTAATTCTCATAGTATCCTTTTGCTTCCCGCCGGATCTCTTCCAGACGTTTTTCCCAGGAGGCACGCGCTTTTTCCCGGTAATCGGCATACCGATCCATCCCTCTATGGTGTTCCGTCTTGAACTGCTGCAGCGTATAAACGATCCCGTCCACAGCAGGGATTTCACGCAGCACACGGTTTCCCGATACCAGATCCTGAAGCTGTTTCAGCGAATAATCATAACTGAACTGATCGTAAAAATAATTCCGAATCGCCGCGGAAACAACAAAATAATCGGAAACCGGAGTTTCTTCATAGTAAAACACACGGAATATCGTATCTGAATTATAGCTGCAGTTATCCATTGGATCGTTGACGGCATACGCCAGTTGATGATAGACGGATTCATAAGAAGGCAGACGATCCGCCAAAACCCTGACATAGGCAGCGGCCGCATACAGCTTTCCGGCCGTCAGCATGCGCTGATACTCTTCCTCATAATTTTCCGGATTCTCTTCCGCTCCCGGCTCTTCAGGGCAAATTTTTTCTTCCGCATTTTCATAATCCGGCTCACGTTCTGTGTCATCGATCTTTGCTGCATTTTCCAACAGTTCCGTATCCATTACATCCGCAAAATCTCCGTCCGATGATTCATCCGAAAGTTCTGATGTCTCTGTCTGATTTCCATTTTCTTGCTGTTTCCCGTCTTTGTGCTGTTTCTCGTCCTCCTGTTCTTTCTCTTCCTTCTGCTCTTTCTCTCCTTCCTGATGATTTTCGTCCTCCTGCTGTTCCTCGTCCTTCTGCTCTTTCTCTTCCTCCTGCTGTCTCTCGTCCTTCTGTTCTTTCTTTTCCTCCTGCTGTTTCTCCTTCTCTTCTTGTTTCCCGTCCTCCTGCCGGTAATCTTCAAGATTCACTACCGCCTGATCTTCCGAATCATAAAATTCGTCATCTGTACAGCCGCAGTACCAGACAGAAATCTGCTGCCCAAGAATGCCTCTTATCCAACCGGCAAGCTTTTCTGCCTTCTCATGAGTGAGTGCAAGCACCACATACTGTTTCTCTTCGCTCTTCTCCTCCAGTAAACGTTCATAAAACAGCCGGAACTGCTCTGGATTTTCCGACACAATCCCCAGGTATACCACAGATTTCCCATCCAGCACGTCCGGAAAAGAGTAGAAAAAGAAATCCGAATCCACATAACAGGAGCATGTATAAAACACATAGTCCGGATTTATTTTCATCGTCTGTTTGTAGCTGGTACAGCACAGAAATCTTGCAGCTGCAGAATCTGCCCGGTCCTCGATCGGATCCGCTTTGACAAGGTCAATCCGCTTCTCACCAAACATTCGGGCAAGAAAAGCAGCCGATTCTTTCGTCTCAAAAGCCTTCAGACCTTTCCGAGACAATGTAAAAAATTCTCCGAAACCTTTGACGACATATTTTTTCAGGTATCCCTGCTGCATCAGCTTTTCCGCGGCCAATTCATAAGACTGCCCGGATCCGTTCCTCAACGAAATAGATTCCATGGAAAATCCGTATCCTGCATATGCATGAAAAAGGCAGGTCATCTTATCTATCGGAACCTGTTTAGCGAGATCTCTTTTGAACTCTTTGACTCCAAATTTCCCCGTCGCTTTTTGAGACACTTCTATGTCCAGCATCCCTGGCTCTTCCTCGCTGATCATCTCCGTCGGATCGCTGATCCCGATCGATTTCCAGACATCTTCCTCCTCGACAGGCACAGAAATCTCCTGCTGTTCTTCCGAAGTTTCTACCTCAACCGTTATTATTCCAAACTGAATTCCACGGGCGATCGGCTCCTCAAAACAGCCTGCAAGTCTGTATACCAGCGAAAATTTTCTGACCGGATCTTCTTCATGAAATGCATCTGACAGCCGAAGATAACACTCCGCTGTCTCTTTAACGGAGTCTCCGTCCATTTTTTCAAAATCATACGCTCTCAGGACTTCTTGCCGCTGCTCCAGCAAATTCTGAATCTCCCGATCTTCAGACCGCAGCGACAGAAAGAAACGAACCGCGACAATATATTTTTCGGACTCCAGGAGTCGGCTTTCATACTCCTCCAGCAACGCAGCGGTCTCCTCCAGTTTCAATGGAACATCGCCTGTCCCGAGTGCAGAAAACTGTTTCTTCACTTCCGCCTGCAGCGCAACTGCTTCAGGAAGCTTTTCCAGCACCGTTTCTGCAAGACATTCCGGAAAGAATTCTTCCGCGCTGACGCACTGTGTCAGTTCTGAGAGTGCTGAACAAATTTCCGAAAACTGCCCCCTCAGTGTCTCCGTCTGTTCCCGAAGCAGATGAACGAGCTCACGTTTTGACATACCTTCTCCTCCTCGTATCTTATCACTTTTCTCTTTACCGTTCGTTTATAATGCTGGGATCAAAATGTATTTTGACCCTGGCATCATTTTATGATTCGCCCGAAAAATGGGCATGAGACACGGATTGCTCCGCAGAGTCATAAATTTCATGCAAGCATGAAATTCATGACCTCTTGTCGCATGTCTCATTTTATTTCAATTTATCTTATAAGTATATCATATCTTCTGTCGGTTGACATCTGATTTTTCTGTTCTTTCACACCTGCCGTAGCAGTTCAGCCAGCCGAACTGCTGTACAAAGGCGTTCCGTGAGGACAGCAAGCTGCAGATCACCATTTATCTTCAGAACGTTGACGATTTAGAGAAGATGCTGAGAACTCACTCATAAAAATCCTCATACCGAGGACTGTATCTTTTGCTTTTTCTTTTATACACAAAATACTGGAGCAGTTTGCTTGCTGCTGGCATAGCTGCTCCAGGAATTTTACATTTCACCCAAACCATTCTATATTGCAATTTTCTCAGAATCTCCAGAATTTCTGTTCCGGCTTCTGAAATTCATTTTCAGGAATCAGAACCGCCCGCTCCCCATTCTCAATAAAGTAACATCGAATTTTTTTGTGAATCCCTTCCTTTTCATCGGAAGAAACCGTCCAAAACAACGTCTCGACCGCTGGAATTTCTTCCCCCTTCCCTTCCACTTCGACAGCGCTTGTGACAACGTACCGGTAAAAAATCCGGTATGCCCTGTTCTGAAATTCTTTCGGAACCGCCTGCAGCTGCGCCAACATGTCCCGGTATCTTTCCGGTTGACACAAACTCAGCATCATCTGTTTTTCCCAGAACATCTTCGCTATAATAAAAGAATTTCCAGAGAAAAACCTGTGATACTCCTCACAGATTCCTTGTGGAATCGCTGAACTTCTCAGATAGATTAGTTCATCCGTATCTTCATCCTTCGGCTTTCTCCGCGCCAGCTCATAATCGAGATGAGAAGAAAACAGAAAATACATGTTTTGATCTGCTTCCGTGGGGGTATAAATGGAAAACTGCTGTCTGGGTTCCGTCTGCGGCTCACTGAACAGCTTTACCATCTCCATAGATACCTCCGCTTCGATTAAGGAATCTTTTTTCAGCAGTGCGCGGTAGTCCACGTCGTCCGGCCAGAAATCATTTTCATAGCAGATACAGTTCACTGTAAATTCATTCACCGGCGCCGGAGTGATCTCGATCAAGGTCAGCCAATTTTCCGTCTGTTGGAAATCTTCACGGCTATCTGACGTAAAAATCACCAATTTTCCATTGTCCGCCCATCCCCTGGCCATCTGATAAAATGTTGTCAATACTTTATCCTTTTCCCGAAGCTCATTCAGATAATCGATTAAAATAATCGTCTCCTCAGGAACAAACTGCTGCAAAGCGGATAACAAATCCGGAGAATCCGTACCGCCATCCTCAAAAAACTTCTGGTATAATTCCCCGGCCGATGCGCGGTATATTTTCCTGTCTTCAAAACAATTTGACAAAAAGGTGGCCTTCCCGCTTGCCGGCGGTCCATAAAGACCGTAAATTCCTGTGGCTCCCTTACGCCACTGCCAGCGGTATCTCATCAGGTGCAGGTTTTCTTTTGTGAAAATAAAACGTTCCATTTCAACTCCCCTTTCATCCTTCCACGCAAAGTACACTCAGATACTCCGGAGGTACACTGTCCGTCAGCCAAATTTCATTTTCTGAAAGGTAAAACACATAGCCGTCACGCGCCATCCCCGCCGCGTCAATTTTCAAAATGACCGGTGCACCCTGATTTTTCCATCGGCCGGCAACCTGTCTTGCCGTTGCGGTATCCCAGGACAGGTGAACCTTCTGACGTGTCATTGGTTTGAGTCCTTCTTTCAGAATAGAATCCAGCGCACAGAAACCCGTTCCATGATATAAAACCTCCGGCGGTGTTCCCACTTTGTAGTCCATTTCCAGCCAGGGAATCGAATGTCCCTGATTGCAGCGGATCATCAGTTTGTCTCCCTCCCGCCTCAGTCCATATCTCTGTTTTCCGTCCGTCCGGACAATTTCCATCAATACAGGAAGTGTCAGATAAAACATCGGCCGACGAAATTTATCGTTGAATTTTTCTATAAATTCCGACACACTGACCCATCCCTGCCGGTCCATAGGAATCTGAATCATCTCCGGACTGTGGCGAAGAATTTTACAGATTCTGCCGCCAAGCCTGTTTCCTCGGCTTTTCAACATCCGGCGTTCCTCCTCTGTCAACTGTTCCAGCGCGCCTGTATCCGCGATAATTTTACTGTTGTCGATCATTGTAACCACTGCCTCCTTAATCGAAAAGATAATATTCCCGCCGAAATCTTTATGTTTTCTGTTATTTTATTCCCGCAGGCAACGAACCAAGCGGACATTCTTGTATTACTGACCTTCATTCTCTGTCAATTCAACAATCTCGTCATAGAGAACATGCAACGGCGCTTTTCCATACATAAGCCTGTTGATATGATAGTGACCGGCAAACCATTTCCGGAACGCTGTCATCTCATAAATGTTATCGAGAACCGCATGTATGTTGATGTACTCCGGACCGTAATCCGACAGCATATAAGGCGTCGCCCCGCGATACCCCATCTGCAGGTTGAAGCGTGTCGGAACATCATGGGTAATACAATAATCCACTGAAAATCCGTAACGCTTCAGATTGTTCATGCAGTTGTCAACCTCCCTCTGTACAGGCAGCTCCGCCTCAAACCAGTCGTAATTTTTTGTACGGAAATCGATATCCTGGCTGAACGCCCCTCCGAAAAAAAGAAATGTGCTCCCATTTTCCAGTTCCATAATCTCTCCGCGAAGGATATGATACACAGACATTCCAAGCCTATGTGCCCTGGCTCCGTGAAAATCAGTGACCGGGTATTCCTGGAGCCGGGTAAAGCCTTCATGATTTCCGTCACAATAGACGGTCGTCCATGGCCGACTGTCATACCAGGCGATCAATTCCCGGTCCTTCTCCTCATTGAGCCAGACAATCCCCGCATCGCCGCAGATAATCAGAATATCATCCTTACAAAGCGCTTCTCCTGCGGCAAAATTTTCTTTTTCCAATTTCTGAATGTCATGCCGGACATGCGTGTCGCCTGTGACAAAGATTCTTCGTCTCTTCATATGTTTCAATTTTCCTCCCAATTTTCCCCGGAATCTGTTTCTGCCGTTTCATCGACGGATTTCTTTTTGGCCGCTTTTAATCTTTTCCCACCGATCACTATTAAAAGCACTGCGATACCTGCGGCGGCTGTCACGACAAAACCGATGGCTCTGTTCACCTGATCACTGGAAACCACTTTCAGTTCTATCGTATCCTTTGTCCCATCATAACTCACTGCAGATAAAACCACATCTCCGGTCCCACAGACTTCCAGTTTTCCTTCAGAAGCAGAAATCACTTCCGGATCACTACTCTCCCACACGATATCCGTATACGTTGCATTTTCAGGAGACAGCTTCGTTCCAAGCGTGATAGAAGTATTCAGATCCACCGCATGTTTCATAAACGCAGTGTAAACATATTCCAGACTGCTGTCGTCAATGGTTACTGTCCGGACCGGGATATGATAAACCGAAACCGGAATCCTTTTTGTAAGTTGATTTTCCGTCTCAATCACCAAGTCCGTAGTTCCGTCTTTCCGCGCTTCTATAGTATTTCCCTCCTTGAGCACGGCGACTGATTCGTCCTCGATTTTTACCGTATATTTTTTATTGTTTGCATATTCCGGAAGGATTTCTATATTCACAGTCTGTGTTTCTCCGACATTCAGCCGAATTCGTTCGGTGTCCGTCTTTATCTCATCCGGAAATACTTCGTAAACCTTCAAAGACACCTGCGCCTCAACCCCGTTGGAAGCCCTGCAGATGATTGTCACCGTACCGGGACTGACCGCCGTTACCGTTCCGTCCGAATTGATCTCCGCAATCGTCGGATCACTGGATTTCCATTCCACTGTCCGGTCCGTCGCATTCTCCGGCAAAACTTCCGCTGTGGCCTGCGAGGTCAGCCCCAGCTGCAGTTCCTCCGGAAGATTCAAAACAGAAACAGAACCGTCCGAACCGTCACCTCAAAAGACTGTTCCACACCGGAACCGGAAACTGTAATCGTTGCCGTACCCGCTGCAACGGCACTCAGCGTCCCGTCTTCATTTACCCGGAGAACCGCCTCGTTGCTGGAACTGACTGTTGAACGGGAATCTGTAGCATTCTCAATGGAATATTCCAGACCGGAAGAATCACCCACATTCATCTGTGTCGGATAAGTTTCCAGATTCACCTTCGGCGACGGCGGCGTGTAAGTCGACTGCTGCGGCGTGCCTCCGCCTCCATACGGACATACGCCATTCTCAATAATTTTCTCATTTCGCATACCCCGTGCTTTCACACAAAGCATTTTCCTCCCTCATCTGTTTTCTGATAATCATACCGTATGATTATCCTGCAAAACTGATTTATCCTTATTGTTTAAGTATATCATGCCTTATCTCACCATTCAAATTAATAATACATTCATCAGTAAAAAAAGCGCAGTCGTTAAACACTCTGTTGCCAATGGTTTCGATGGTCACCAGGAACACCACTGCCATCAGAGTCGTGTTGCCCTTGAACACTCATCCCACAAACTTTGAACGATATGACTGAGTATTCCGGACGATTCTGAACCGTCATTCCGGAAACACAGTACCGTGATTCCGCTTTGATGGATACCGCAATTCTGGGCAGTGAATACCGTGATTCCGGTCAAGGGATACCGATTTTCTTTATAATGTATCCATACGCTTTGAAGCGTAAATACGTAAGCGCTCAATAAAATAATGGCTATCTTTTCACAAAATATTCCGCTATAGTTGAAGTAAAATACTCCAACTTCAACTTTTCGATTTGATCCGGCATCCCTGCTGTATCATGTCAGACCATGGCATCAGCTCTTCTATACCTTCGGGCTCATTTTTGTAGTCCGGCATATAGAGCAGTACAGTCTGCAGATATGCGTAGATGTTCAGATTGTTGAGTTTTGCAGTTTCTACTAAACTGTAAATGATGGAACTGGCCCGGGCGCCTTTTACAGTATCATGGAACAGGAAGTTTTTCCGCCCTACCGCATAGGTCACCGCTTTGGTCAGACGGCTTCCGCCAGCTGGGTTCACTGTTTCAAGCCATGACCAGTAAGCCTCCCATATGGCAGGCTCCGTCTCAAGACGCTTGGCTTTCCGTGTATCGGCATCCAAATCCGCATACTCCTTTTCCAGTTCGAATAACTGGCTGCAGTAATCGAAACCGATCTCTTCCGGAGTCTTATCCGGGGATTTCTTCGATTTCCCGGGAAGTGCATCATGCCAGTACCGTCTCATATGGGCAAGGCAGCCGCAGCGGATGACATCCTTCAGCTTATTATAACCGCCAAAACCATCACAGGTAAGGTATCCTGAAAATCCTTTCAGGAATTCTTCCGCATGATATCCGCCCCGGCTGGGCTGGTAATCATACAGGCGGATCGGCGGCAGCCCGTCATTTCCAGAGCCATACAGCCACATATAGGACTTGGACTGTGCCGTTTTCCCTTCTTCCTTCAGTACCTGGCAGGGTGTTTCATCTGCATGGATGATGTCCCTCTCCAGCAGATGCTGGTGAAGCTGTTCATACACCGGCTCCATATAATCTAGGCCGCATTTGATGACCCAGTTCGCCAGTGTCGCTCTGGGGAGCTTTACTCCCAGCTGTTTCCAATCCGCCTCCTGGCGGTAAAGAGGGATGCTGTTCACATATTTCTGATACATCACGTAAGCAACCGTGGACGGAGATGCAAGGCTGTGTTTCAGCAGCGGGCTTGGTGTTTCGGCCCCAACAATAACGAAAGCGCCGTCTTTCTTACATTCCGGACAGCCAAGCACTTCCTGGACATACTGGATCCGTTCCACTTTTGCAGGGATGATCCGCAGTTCTTCCCGCACGACCTTTTTCCCGATAACCCCCTGATTTGGACTATCTATTTCCCGACAGCCCCTTGTCTTTGCTCTTATTTATTCAAAATAGCCCCTATACTTCAAATTGGTATCGAACCAATTTTCTAGTATAGAGGCTAATTCTCACAGCTGCATACTGCCGAAATCAATCTCCAGATCGCCATAAATTCCCGATTTCACACACTCAGACAGCGTCTGCTCCATCACCGTTTCTTCGTCAAAATTATATACCGTAACTCGTTCCTTATCCGGATCCACAATCCAGTACTCTCTCACTCCTGCTGTACGATACTTGAATAACTTCATATAGTAATCAATCCTGCGGCTGCCGGGCGATGCCACTTCAATAATCCAATCCGGCGCTCCGCTGCAGCCATCCTCGGTCAATTTCTCCCTGTCGCAGACTACGCTGATGTCAGGTTCGACATAATTTCTGTCATCTTTGCTGAGGAACACCGCAAACGGAGCCGGATAGACCTCGCAGTCACCACCTTTTTCCCGAATATAATTACCGATGGTTACATCCAGAAAGTGAACGAACTTCTGATGAATTCTTTTGGGCGGAGCCATCAGATACATACTGCCATCAATCAATTCCGCCCTCTGTCCATCAGGAAGCGCATAGATATCTTCTGTCGTATGCGACCGATCTTTTGCCAATGCCATGCGAACACATCCTTTCCTGTAACTTTGATCAGAAATGATAGCTTTTCCTTAACTTCCCCATCCGAACGGCTTCTTCCAATCTTATTCTTCTTTCTCCGCCTTCCGGAAAAAGAAGAATCCCACCAGAAACATCAGCGACAGAATCGCCACTCCATACCTGGAGCTTCCGCTGACCATCGTGGAGATACCCATCACCGTCGTTCCGATAAAAGCCGCGCCTTTTCCGAAAATATCATAGAATCCAAAATACTCGCTGGACTTCTCTTTCGGGATAATCTTCGCAAAGTAAGAACGTGACAGCGCCTGAATCGCTCCCTGAAAGACTGCGACGCAGACTGCCAGGAACCAGAACTCCCACGCCTTGTCCAGCTGCAGCGCGAAGACTGCAATCAGGAAATATGCGAGAATGCTCACCTGGATCAGGCTGCCGTTTTTGAACCGCTTGGAAATCTTTCCAAAAGCGATAGAGCAAGGGAACGCTACCACCTGTGTCATCAGCAGCGCCAGCACCAGATCCGTATCGGAAATTCCCACATCCTTTCCGTAGGTGGTCGCCATATCGATGATCGTATACACGCCGTCAATGTAGAAGAAAAATCCAAGGAGGAAAAACAGGATCTTCCGCTGATGTTTCAATCCTTTCACCACATCGACAATCCTGCGGAAACTCTCCTTCACCGGATGATTTACCTTTTCCACATAATGGATCTGGCGGTAATTGCGGATCAGAGGGATCGTCACACCTGCCCACCAGATCGCATTGAGGAACAGCGCCAGGGTCATCGCCATCCCGCCGCTGATGCCAATGACATCAGAGCCGAGGATCAGCACCAGAGAAGCGATAAACGGAACACAGCTTCCGATATACCCCCAGGCATACCCCTGCGAGGAAATTTCATCCATCCGTTCTTGGCAATACAGAATACTGCCAGAAACGCAAGCCATTTGCTGGCAAACGCCATCGCCATACAGCCGATCACTCCCACCAGGAAGGTGCTGACAAACAGCGGCTTCTTATAATTCTTTGTGTCCGCCATCGTTCCGAGGATCGGTCCCAGGACCGCCACCAGGATCGTGGACAGAGACAGGGTAAAGCTCAGAAACGCGGTGGAATCACTGTTGGAAAGATTGTCTGCGGTCGCAATGTTTTTAAAGTAAATAGGAATGATCGTGGTACAGAGCATTGTGAACGCGGAATTGCCCACATCATACAGAATCCACTGTTTTTCCAGGCGCGTCATTTTTCCAGCCATAGGTAATTTCTCCTTTTTCTCTTATTCAAAATTCCGGTTGAAACGCCCGGATAACGGTGCTCCGTTCAGGATCGCTTCGTTGAGGCCTTCCAGTTCTCCCTGCGCCTCGTCCAGCGCTTTCCGGTACAGATTCAGGAGATTCCTTGTGGACGCCTCGCATTTCGGATTTGGTTTCTTCCTCATAATCTGTCCTTCCATCGAATCATAATGTCCGCTCAGTTTCAGCGCACTCAGGAGGACTGTCCTCTTGATGCCGTTCCGGCAGATGGGCAGATGGGTGTAAAATTTCATTCCCTTCAGGCATTCAAGGATTTCAGCCTGGGAGAGCCGCGGAAAACATCTCTGGATCACCTTGTTTCCCTCAGTATTCGGACAGATCGACGCCGCAGGCTCATAGCGGAACGGATCTTTGCCGTCCCTCTCCATCAGCTCTCTGTCCAGATGGGTTTCGATCTCCGCATGGGAGATTCCTGTCTGATCCTCAAAGGCATTGATATACGGATGACAGGTGGAATCCAGCAGAAAATGGCAGGCAAATCCCAGCAGATAAACCCGCAGCGCGTCATCCGGATTCTCCTGAAACAGGGCAATCCGTTCCTGGAAGAATTCGGCAGCCGTCCTCTCATGGAGCTGCGATCCATACTGGGAAATCGGGTTTCTGGTCAATGGATGGTAATAAAAAAAGATATCCGGACCGTGCAGTCCGATCAAATACAGTTTTTTATGCTCTCGGATCGTATTTTTCAGATCTTTCGGCAGCTTTTTCCAGACCTCCCTGCCGAACCGGTCATGTGCATAAGTTGTGGGCATACGTACCGCCTCCTTTGTCTTTTTTAGATATCCAGCCGTATCTGGATCTCTTCCTCTGCTTCCGCCTTGAAATCCTCCAGTTTGACCGGGTTGATCGTCGGAAGGTTGTCCGTGGAATCCACGCCGAAATTCCTCAGAAACTCTTCCGTTGTTCCCAGCAGGATCGGCCGTCCGGGTGCGTCCAGGCGCCCTACTTCCTGCACCAGATTATATTCAATCAGTTTGTTGACCGCGTGGTCACTTTTGACCCCGCGGATCTTCTCAATCTCAATCTTGGTCACCGGCTGCTTGTAGGCGATGATGGAAAGCGTCTCCATCATCACATCACTGAGCACTGCCTTTTTCGGCTGCAGCGCGATGTTGACCAGATATTCATAGTATTCCTGTTTTGTACACAACTGATAAGCGTTTTCCAGCTCGATGATCCGGATTCCCCTGTCCTCCTTCTGATAATCATCCATCATATTCTGAAGGACTTTCCGGGTCGTCTCCGTATCGTGGCCAATCGCCTTTGCAATCTTGGACAATTCCAGGGAATCTCCCATGGCAAACAGCACCGCTTCGATCGCCGCCTTCGTGTGTTCCACGGTGTCCGGGCGGTGAACTTCTCCGTAACTGTCCGTTTTCTGATTCCTGTTTTCTTCCATTATTTCCTCTTTCCTGACGCACTTGCTGCGTCATCAAGGTAGATTTGGAAGTTCACTTCCGAACTTCTATCTCATCCTCACCGTCTTCGTTTTCCGTATAGGGAACCACAACCGTCCCCTCTGCCTCCAGGGATTCGATCAGGATCTCCCCGAACGCCTCCTCCTGGGCAATGCGGATCTTTCCCGTCTTCATCAATTCCAGAATTGCCAGGAACGTAACAATGATCTGGATTTTTCCCGGCTGTTCCTCCAGAAGCGCCCGGAAACTGAATTTCCTGTGGGCGACCGCATAACGCTCCACGTACGTCATCTTGTCCGGAAGACTGATCTCTTCTTTCTCGATCTTGCCGAATTTGCTTCGGATCGGGTCAATCTTGTTTTCCTGTCTGCGCAGGATCGTCTGATATACCGCGTTCAGCCGTTCCAGGGTCACCTGGGAAAGCAGTCCGCTGGCATCCACCGGTTCCCGGTATTCCAGCACCTCCTTTGGCAGCGTCGGCTTTTTGTAGACGGAACGCGCCGCCTCATTCATCCGGTCCCTCAGTTCGTAGGACATATACTTGTACATCTTGTATTCCAGAAGCTGGCGTACCAGCTCTTCTCTCGGGTCTTCTTCCTCCCCTTCTTCATTGACCTCCCGGGGCAGCAGCATCCGGCACTTGATATCCAGCAGTGTCGCCGCCATGACCATGAACTCACTCATCACGTCCAGATCTTCCTGCTCCATCTGGCGGATATAGTCCAGATACTGTTCTGTGATCTCCACGATCGGAATGTCATAAATATCTATTTTGCTTTTTTCGATCAGGTGCAGCAGAAGATCCAGCGGACCTTCAAACACCGGAAGTTTAACAGGAATTCCCATGCAGGTCCTCTCTTCCACGTTTTTTTACTTTCCTTCTCCGGAACCATCGATCTCCAGAACCACCAGTTCCCTCGGGTTATGGAGCCGCACCGGAATCGTATGCTCCCCGCAGCCCGCGCTGACGATGCGGTAATGCCCGTCTTTTTCACAGCAGCCATGGCAATTTTTCGGAAACAGACGAAAATCCGGGCTGACCAGCCCTCTGTTTCCAAAGCCGACCACACCGCCGTGATAATGGCCGGACAATGTAACATCCGCGCCGAAACAGTCATAAGCCTGTGTGTACCAGGGATGATGTGCCAGCAGGATGGAAAACGCTTCCTTCGGCGGCGTACCGAAAACATCGGTCAGTTCCGTCACCGGAAGCTGCTGTCGGCAGAATCTGTCATAATATTCCCGCTTCATCTCAAATCCATAGATCAGTACCTGGAGACCGTTCTTCCAGAAGGCTGCCATCTCATTTTCCAGGTACACCGCCTTCGTCCCGGCAAGAATTTCCCGGAATCTTTCATAGGCATCTCCATACACCTCCGGATACAGTTTCAGACGGTATTCATGATTGCCGCAGGCATAATAGACCGGATATTCCTCCGCAAGCATCTTGACTGCCGAGAGTCCGGGCTCCAATGGTTGACCGGGCTTTGCCACAATCTGGTCTCCTCCGATCAGCACCGCATCCGGCTTCTGCTGCCGCACAAGTTCCAGCAGCTCACAATTCTCCGGTCCGTAAGTCATATTATGCAGATCGCTGATAAACACAAACCGCAGATTTCTTTCCTTCCATCCGCATTTCGGACTTTTCAAGTGATACTTTGTTATCTTTATTTTCCTCATGTTCTGATTATACTGCAAATCAAAACCTCAGACAAGCCCCAACGCTTCCTTCGCCAGATGGTCCGCAAGATCGTTCCAGGTGTCGCCGGAGTGCCCTTTGACCTTCCGGAATGTGATCTTCACCTTTTCGGATGCGCTTCGGTAAAAGTCCCGGTAAGCCCTGGTTCCTTCCTTTTTTGCCTCCCATTGTCCTTCACACCATTTGGCGATCCCTTCGTAGTCATGACAGATCCGCAGGCTGGCAATTTCATGTTCCAGGCAGTATTTCATTGCCAGCTCTGCTCCCTTGATCTCCCCTGCCACGTTGCGCATTGCCGCCAGTTCCGGGTCGGAATATGCCTCTTTGAAATGGCGTTCCTTGCCGTTCCAGAACAATACGACACCGCAGGAAAAACGGCCGCTTCCGTGGTAATAGCTTCCGTCCACATAGGCGACCGCCTCCGGCTCCTCCTCGTGTTTATGCTTACATGTCTGCTCCACAGACGCAGGCGTTCCAACTGTCATTTCTGCTGCAGTTTCTTTTGGAGCTCCTGTCGGCGTTTCCGCCACCGCTTCTGGACTCTTTCCGTTTCCGGCTCCGCCTTTCACGTAATTCTCCGCTTCCTCTCTCGTCGGAAAGCTTTTATAAGAAGCCCCGGAATAACCGTCCACCTGCTTTTTGCACTCATCCCAGGTCAGATAAACCCCCGGAACTCTCCCGTTCTGTACTGCGTAAAACTTTTTTTTCGCCATTGTCCTCTCCTTATCGTTTCCAAACTGCCGCTTCGGACAGCTGATATCGTCCTCTTTCCATGCCTTATTCATTTTGTCATGCCGTCGGCAGCAGTCCCGTCAGCGCTTCCTCCAGATAATCCAGAAAATCCGCCGATTCCACATCGGCTGTATAGATGATCGCAGTGCTTCCGATCTCCTCGCCGTTCCGGGAGTAGACCGCTCTTCCCGCAGTTTCGCCTTTCCTTACCGGCGCCTGGACTTCTTCCGGAAGCTCTATGTACTTTTCCACATCGGAAATCTTCTGACCGCTGCAGTCCAGGTAACGGAACTCGGTTTCAAAAGCAACCGGAACTTCTTTTTCTTTTCCCTGAGTCACCGGAAGCGGCGCAAGCTCCTCTTTGTTTTCGTCCACATACAGCGAACATTTCCCGAATCCATAATTGAGCATCGCCGAAGCGTCCGCAAACCGCACCTTGTGATCCGGCGCTCCCATGACCACCGCGATCAGCGTAATGCCGTCTCTCTGAGCTACGGCGGACACACAGTATTTCGCCACGGAAGTACTCCCCGTCTTCAGTCCCACACAGCCGTCATAGCTGGAGATCAGCTTGTTGGTGTTGGTCAGCGTAAAGGGCTTCGTCCCCTGTGCCGTCACATGTGTGATATCCTCCATCCAGATAGAAGAATATTCCAGAACTTTCGGAAAACGCCGGATCAGTTCTCTGGAGACGATTGCCACATCCCTTGCCGACGTGTAATGCCCCGCTGAATCTGTAAGACCGCAGCAGTCCTCAAACTTGGTATTTTCCATTCCAAGTTCTGCCGCCTTCTCATTCATCCGCGCAACAAACTCACTCTCTGTCCCGGCGATATGCTCTGCCATGGCAACCGCCGCATCATTTCCGGAAGCCACGACGATGCACTTGATCATCGTCTCCACCGTCTGCTTCTCGCCTTCTTCCAGAAATACCTGGGAGCCTCCCATGCTCTTGGCGTAAGCGCTGGTGGTGATTTCTTCCTCCATGGTCAGATTTCCTTTTTCCAGTTCCTCAAAGATCAGCAGCAATGTCATGATCTTTGTGATACTGGCGGGACTTCTCTGCTCGTCTGCATTCTGTTCATAAATTACCTGTCCGGTGCTGGCTTCCATCAGCAAGGCGGAAGGAGAAGACAGCGCAAGACTTCCACTCTGACCTTCCTGCCCCTGACTTCCCTGCTCCTGGGTCTGCCCCGGCTCTGCCAGAACAGGAACGGCAGGGCAAAACGCTGTCAGCAAAACAAAAAAGGCACAGATTCCGTAAAGAAACCGTTTCATACATACACCCCGTCTTTGATCTATATGGTAATGTATGAGGAATCCATGCCTTTTTATACCTTTTTCATCTGCAGTGCCGGGAAACCATCTCCCATCCCGCAAAGCAGTTCATGAAATTCATTTAAAGCATCGGCGCAAAAAGGCGGAGCACTGACTGAAACATACGGACAAAGATGTTTCTTGCCTGTACTGTCTCCAGATCCATTTCCTTCGATACTTCAAAAGTGTCCAGCGCATCCTGTTTGATCTGCATCACGGAACTGTTTTTATACAGAAATACTCCGCATTCAAAATGCAGATACAAACTGCGGTAGTCCACATTAAAAGTTCCGCAAGTCGCCATCTCGTCATCACAGACAAAGCTTTTTGAATGGATAAATCCTGGAAGATACTGGTAGATCCGCACACCCGCCTCCAAAAGCGGCTCATAATAAGACTGCGTCAGTAAAAATACACTTTTCTTATCCGGAATTTCCGGAGTGACAATCCTCACGTCCACGCCTCTCTTTGCCGCCTGGCAGAGCGCCGTCAGCGTCTCGTTATCCGGGATCAAATAAGGCGTAAAAATGTAGAGATACCGTTTCGCATAATTGATAATGTTCAGGTAGACACTCGCTCCCACCGTCTCACTGTCCATCGGGGAGTCTCCATAGGGCTGAACCAGTCCGTCCGCTGTAAACGGTCCCATATGATACAGATGGGGCCGGTATTTTTCAAAGTCGCAGGAGGTGCGGGTGATGACCGTCCACATCTGCAGGAACATCACGGTGAACGTCCATACCGCATCGCCATACAGCCAGACACCGGAATCCTTCCAGTGACCGAAACGCATTTTTTTGTTGATATATTCGTCCGCCAGGTTGATTCCCCCGGTAAATGCAGTATGGCCGTCGATCACCGTAATCTTTCTGTGATCCCGATTGTTCATCACTACATTCAGCACCGGGCGGAACTGATTGAATGACGCACAACGGATTCCATAAGACTGCAATGTCCTGTAATACTGGGGCGGCAGAGTGTTGACGCAGCCCAGATCATCGTAGATCAGCCGCACCTCCACACCGTTTGCTGCCTTCTCCTTCAGCACGTCCAGGATGGAATCCCACATATATCCTTCACCGATGATAAAATATTCCATAAAAATATAATGCTCCGCTTTTTTCAGCTCTTCCAGAAATTTTGCGAACCAGTCTTCACCGACCGCGAAATACTCTGTCTGCGTATTGGAATACAGCGGCGCGTGGGCATATTTTCTCAAATAGCGGCACTGTCCGGCGACTCCGGGATTTTCTTTTTCCAAATATTCTTCCCAGTAATTTTCCTGTTTGAAAATATCTTTGTGTTCCACCAATACCTGATCATAGACAATCCGGAATTTATGCGCCAGTCTGGACTGACCGAAAATTGCATAAAGAATAATCCCGACCACAGGAAAGACCAGGATACAGAACGTCCACATCAGCTTATAGCCGGGATTCAGATTCTGGCTTACCAGCCACAGCACTGTGATCAGCGCAATAAATGTCAAAACATACGTTACATAAATAGATTCTTCATTCAGGATCAGGATCAGCGCGATGATCCAGATCAGCTCCAGCGCCAGCGCTGCCAGGATAATAAACAGCCGGGTGGACATGATCCTTAATACTTTTCTCACCAGCCCGAAAAACTCGTATATCACCTTCCAGATCAGTTTCATATTCCACCATCTTTCTGTCTGTTATGTTTAAAAATCCCCGGGGAGATACTCACCGGGGATTTTCTGCACATTAATTATACTTACGTTTTCTGGCAGCTTCAGATTTCTTTTTGCGGCGAACGCTTGGCTTCTCATAATGCTCTCTCTTGCGAATCTCCTGCTGAATGCCTGCCTTTGCACAGCTACGCTTAAATCTGCGTAAAGCGCTGTCCAACGTCTCGTTCTCTTTTACGATTACATTTGACATAGTCTCACACCTAACCTCCCTCCAGTTGCAGATTGTGCATAATACAACTGTATGGGTATTTTTTTGCACTAGTAATATTATAGCAGAATTTTCCCATACGTCAACATTTTTTTCTCTTTTTATAAAAATTTTTGTAACCGCTCATAACCGTTCAACCAGGTCTGCCGGATGTTACTGAATCTGTCCTTCCAGAATCTCCGGGATTTTCGCGATGGCTTCCGGAATCTTATCCGGCTGCTTTCCTCCCGCCTGTGCCATATTCGGACGGCCGCCTCCGCCTCCGCCGACGATGGCAGCGGCTGCCTTGATCAGGTTGCCTGCATGGGCGCCTTTCTTCATGGCTCCGTCTGTCACCATTGCAAGAAGGCTTACTTTTCCATTCTGTGCGGATGCCAGTACGACAACGCCCTCTCCCAGCTTCTCTTTTAACTGATCGCCAAGATCACGCAGTCCGTTCATGTCCACATTTTCCACGGCTGCAGCCAGAAGCTTCACGCCTTTGATCTCAGTCACTTTGTCTATGACATTGCCAAGAGAATTCTGAGCCATTTTGCTCTTCAGAGATTCATTTTCAGATGTCAGCTCTTTGTTCTCAGCCATCAGATGGCGGATCTTTCCGTCCAGCTCCGCCGGAGTGGTCTTCAGAAGAGCCGCTGCGCTGTGAAGCATTGCCTCCTGTTCTCTGTAATAAGCCAGAACGCCTTCTCCGGTCAGCGCCTCGATCCGGCGGACGCCGGCCGCTACACCTGCCTCGGAAACAATCTTGAACAGCATGATCTCACTGGTGTTGTGTACATGGGTACCGCCGCACAGCTCTTTGGAGAAATCTCCCATGGATACCACGCGGACCTCATCGCCGTATTTCTCTCCGAACAGCGCCATTGCTCCGGATTTTTTCGCGGACTCGATGTCCATGATATCCGTCTGCACCGGCAGCTGCTCCTGGATTTCCTGATTTACCAGAGCTTCCACTTTTGCCAGTTCTTCCTGTGTCATCGCTGTGAAATGCGCGAAGTCAAAACGAAGACGAGTCGGAGTTACCAGGGAACCTTTCTGCTCTACATGAGCGCCAAGGACAGTCTTCAGCGCTTTCTGAAGCAGATGGGTGGCACTGTGGTTCTTCTCTGTATTCTTTCTCGCGGATCTGCAGACTTCCAGAGAAGCCTCTTCGCCCACAGAGATCATTCCGGATTTCATCACGCCGACATGGCCATACTTTCCGCCGCGCAGCTTGATGGTCTCCTCGACCTCAAAGACACCGTTCGGTGTACGGATTTCTCCGCAGTCACCGATCTGGCCGCCCATGGTGGCATAGAACGGGGTCTTTTCTGTAAATACGGTACCTTTCTGACCTTCCATCAAAGCGTTGACGATCTCGGTCTCTGTGGTGAGCACAGTGATCCGGGAATTATCGGTCAGTGTAGTATATCCTGTGAATTCCGTTGTAACGGAAGGATCGATCTCATCGTAAACAGTTGCGTCCGCTCCCATGTAGTTGGTAGTCTCACGGGCAGTTCTCGCTCTGTTTCTCTGCTCATCCATCGCTTTGGTGAAGCCGTCCTCGTCGATCTCATATCCCTTTTCTTCCAGAATCTCTCTGGTCAGATCCATCGGGAATCCATACGTATCGTACAGTTTGAACGCATCCTCTCCGGAAAGAACTTTCTGTCCGGCAGCAGCCATCTTCTCTTCCATTTCTGCCAGAATGGACAGACCCTGGTCGATGGTCTTGTTGAACTGCTTTTCTTCATTATTCAATACGTTAAAGATGAAGTCTTTCTTCTCTTCCAGTTCTGGATATCCATCCTTGCTTCCCTCGATCACGCCTGCGCTCAGCTCCGCAAGGAACAGACGATCGATGCCAAGCAGACGTCCATGACGTGCGGCACGGCGGATCAGACGGCGGAGAACGTAGCCTCTGCCCTCATTGGTCGGCATGATACCATCGGAAATCATGAAGGTCGCGGAACGGATATGGTCTGTGATCAGTCGGATGGAAACATCCTTTTCATGCTCTTTGCCGTAGGTTACGCCTGCGATCGCGCACACCTGGTTGCGCAGCGCCTGGATCGTATCCACGTCAAAAATGGAATCCACATCCTGAACTACAACGGCAAGACGCTCCAGACCCATTCCGGTATCGATGTTCTTCTGCTCCAGCTCGGTGTAATGACCTTCACCGTCGTTGTTGAACTGGGTAAATACGTTGTTCCATACCTCGATGTAGCGGTCGCAGTCGCAGCCAACGGTACATCCCGGTTTTCCGCAGCCGTACTTCTCGCCGCGGTCGTAATAAATCTCAGAACACGGACCGCAGGGACCTGCGCCATGCTCCCAGAAATTGTCTTCTTTTCCGAAACGGAAGATTCTCTCCGGCGCGATTCCGATCTCTTTTTCCCAGATCTCAAACGCCTCATCGTCTTCCTCATAGACCGACGGATACAGACGGTCCGGATCCAGGCCAACGACTTTCGTCAGGAATTCCCAGGACCATGCGATGGCTTCATGCTTGAAATAATCACCAAAAGAAAAGTTTCCAAGCATCTCGAAAAACGTACCGTGGCGGGCGGTTTTTCCCACATTCTCGATATCTCCGGTACGGATACATTTCTGACAGGTTGTGACACGTCTTCTCGGCGGAATCTCCGCTCCGGTAAAGTACGGTTTCAGAGGCGCCATACCTGAATTGATCAGAAGAAGACTTTTATCATTCTGCGGCACAAGAGAAAAACTCTTCATTGCCAGATGTCCTTTGCTCTCGAAGAACTCCAGGAACATTCTCCGGAGCTCATTCACGCCATATTTTTCCAACGTTTTTTCCTCCTATATGACCTGCGAAAGAGCCAAAAGCATATGCCTTTGACTCTCTGCAAATTTTATTGCTTCAGCTTCCTTCTTGCGGATTCCGAAACAGACGCCCGGCTTTCCGAACGCTGCATTGGTTTAAATATACCACAAGAAATTATCCGACGCAAATCTTTTTAAATTTCTTTTTTCCACGGCGCAGGATGGAACCTTCCGGAAGGATGTTTTCCTTCTTCACGATGTGTTTCACATCGGTGATTTTCTCGCCGTCCAGGGTTACGCCGCCCTGCTCGATAGCACGGCGTCCTTCGTTCCGTGTTCCCACCAGCTCTGCTTTCTGAAGCAGGCTGATCAGGTCAATGCCGTCCTCCGTGAAATCCTCATCTTTCAGCTCGGTGGTCGGCATGTTTTCAGAATCACCGCCGCCGGCAAACATTGCCTTTGCTCCGGACTCTGCCTTTTTCGCTTCCTCCTCGCCATGTACGAGAGCGGTCAGTTCGTAGGCAAGGATCTCCTTCGCCCGGTTCAGCTGGCTGCCTTCCCATTTGTCCATCTCGTCGATCTGCTCCAGCGGCAGGAAGGTCAGCATACGCAGACATTTCAGAACATCCGCGTCCGCAACGTTTCTCCAGTACTGGTAGAAGTCAAACGGAGAAGTTTTGTCCGGATCCAGCCATACGGCTCCTGACTGGGTCTTGCCCATCTTCTTGCCCTCGGAATTCAGCAGCAGGGTGATGGTCATCGCGTAAGCATCTTTGCCCAGTTTACGGCGGATCAGCTCGGTACCGCCCAGCATATTGCTCCACTGGTCATCGCCGCCAAACTGCATGTTGCAGCCGTATCTCTGGAACAGCTCAAAGAAATCGTAGCTCTGCATCAGCATGTAGTTGAACTCCAGGAAACTCAGACCCTTTTCCATTCTCTGTTTATAACACTCAGCCGTCAGCATACGGTTGACAGAGAAATGGGGACCGATCTCACGAAGAAAATCGATGTAATTCAAATCCATCAGCCAGTCTGCATTGTTGACCATCAGGGCTTTTCCGTCAGAAAAATCAATGAAACGGCTCATCTGCTTTTTGAAGCAGTCACAGTTGTGCTGGATCGTTTCCGGCGTCATCATTTGACGCATATCGGTACGTCCGGACGGGTCTCCGACCATACCTGTACCGCCTCCGATCAGGGCGATCGGCTTGTTTCCTGCCTCCTGCAGACGTTTCATCAGGCACAGCGCCATGAAATGTCCCACATGAAGAGAATCTGCAGTCGGGTCAAAACCGATGTAAAAAGTCGCCTTTCCATTGTCAATCAGTTCCCGGATCTCTTTTTCGTCTGTCACCTGGGCAATCAGGCCGCGGGCAACCAGTTCGTCGTAGATTTTCATTTTCTTTCTCTCCTTTTCTCTATTTCTGCGGGCGAGTGTTTCTGACTCTGCATGGATCTTTGTAAGATCAAAGAGTTCCGCTCGCGGAACTCTCGCGCTGAGCGCGGTCACTTTAGCGACAAATTTCTACTTCGCGCGAGTGCACACCCCGCGGAGCGTTTTTATTTTTTTAAAATAAAAAACTCCCGCCCTTTTTTGAAAGGACGAGAGCATATCTTCTCCCGTGTTACCACCTTACTTCACAACTGCCTCACGACAGCTGCCTCAGTCGGTATCCAGATTTCGAATACCCTGACGCTGTAACGTTCGTCTCTTACGTCGCAGCCTACTTACGGTCTGTCTGTTCCTTCCGTGTTCGGTGCGCAGCTTGGGGAGGTATTCAACAGCATTTCATCATGCGCCTCTCATCCGCCGGCAGCTTTCTGTTTTCATCCCTGCTGTTTACTTGGTCCCGTCATCGCCTTTTTGTTCAGTATACCCAGCGGCAGGCGGTTTGTCAAGATTTATTGTGACTGTTTTTTGCATTTCGCAATCGTTTTAGTGCGTACGAAAGCCTCCAGGGGCAGGTGGTATGCGTGGACAGCGTATCCTTTCCCGGTTTTCGCTGGACCCTTTTACGCGAATGGAACTGATCCGGGATGGAATCCCTGTTTTCGGAACAGATTTCCGTCATCTGATATCCCCTCCGGACAGAGCGGAAATTGTACAGGCAATCCAACGTCATTATGAAGCGATTCGAACATACGAAGAAGCCGATGCCGGATGGCTCCTTGATACTGCCAGATGTCTGTACACCTTGAAGACCAATCAGATAATCGCAAAAACAAAAGCCGGGGAATGGGCTTTGGAACACCATCTGTGTCCTAACCCGGAGACTATGGAACAGGCGCTACAGATCCGGAAAAATCCAAAAGAACTTCTGAATAACGCATCCGTCAAAAAATGGCTGAATGGTCTGAAACCGGAAATCCAAAGGTTTGCCGATGTGTTGGAAGATGCTTTGTGTTCGGAAATTCTTTGAGAAATATTGACTTTTTTCCTTTGTAATAGTATTCTTTTTATATAGTTGCACATGCAATAATTGTAAATGCAATATTATCTGTGAAGGGGTGGTTTCAGCTTGAAAAAGGTATTTCTCTATCTGCGTCCGCACGTTCCGCGGATGATCCTCGGCGTCACGATCAAATTCACCGGAACGATCATGGATCTGTTTCTCCCATGGATCCTTTCCTATATGATCGATGTGATCGTTCCCAAAAAAGACATGACGGAAATCCTGCTTTACGGTCTGCTGATGCTGATCTGTTCGGTGATCGCCTGGGCGGGTAACGTCATTGCCAACCGGATGGCTTCCCGGGTGGCGAGGGATACAACCGAAAGTCTCCGGCACGATCTGTTCCGCAGGATTTCTTATCTGTCCTGCCGCCAGACGGACACGTTCACTATCGCTTCCCTGGAATCCCGCCTGACTTCGGATACCTACAACATTCACCAGATGATCGGTATGATGCAGCGGCTGGGAATCCGCGCGCCGATTCTGCTCCTTGGCGGAATCACCATGACCATGTTCATGGAACCGGTGCTGACGCTGGTTCTTCTGGCTGTCCTGCCGTTTGTCGCGGTCACTGTGTTTTATATTTCCAGAAAAGGAATTCCCCTGTACACACAGCTGCAGCAGGCGGTTGACCGGATGGTCCGTGTCGTACGGGAGAACGCCTCCGGAATCCGTGTCATCAAAGCGCTTTCCAAAACAGAATACGAAAAAGAACGTTTCAAGGCTGCAAACCAGAACATCGTGGAGAAAGAGACAAAAGCTTCGGTTACAATGGCTGCCAGCAATCCCCTGATGAATCTTTTCCTGAACGCAGGCCTTACGCTGGTGGTCGTGGCGGGAGCTTTCCGGGTGGCTGCCGGTCAGACACAGACGGGAACCATCCTGGCTTTTCTTACTTACTTTACGATCATCCTGAACGCCATGCTTTCCATCAACCGTATGTTTATGCTGTTTTCCAAAGGTTCTGCCTCCGCGAATCGGATCAGTCAGGTACTGGACGCTCCGGAGGACCTGCTGCTGGAAGCCAGGGATCATCAGGATACGGAATATCATGTCCTGTTCGACCACGTATCTTTCGCCTACCATCTGGGACGTTCCCAGGTGATCTCCGACATTTCCTTTGCTCTGAAAAAAGGGGAAACCCTTGGAATCATCGGCGCTACGGGATGTGGAAAAAGTACGATCATCAACCTTCTGATCCGTTTTTACGATGCAGACAAGGGAACCATCCGCATCGACGGGGATGATGTCCGTGGAATTCCTTTCAGCGAACTCCACAAGAAATTTGGAATCGTCTTTCAGAACGATGTGCTGTTTGCGGATACCGTGGAAGAAAACATCCGTTTTGGAAGGGATATCACGCAGGAGGATATCGAGAAAGCCGTTGTGTGCGCACAGGCACAGCCATTCATCGAAGAACTGGAGGACGGACTTGGTTACCGTCTGGCGATCCGCGGTTCCAACCTGAGCGGCGGCCAGAAACAGCGCGTGCTGATCTCACGGGCGCTTGCAGCACATCCGGAAATCCTGATCCTTGACGACTCCTCCAGCGCGCTGGATTATCAGACCGACGCACGGCTTCGCCAGGCTCTGTCCAAAAATTTCCGTAAAACAACTACCATCATTGTTGCCCAGCGGGCAAGCTCGATCCGCCACGCGGATCATATCCTGATGCTGGAAAACGGCAGAGAGATCGGTTATGGCACCCACGAGGAATTGATGGCCTCCTGTGAACCATACCGTCAGATCAGTCTTTCTCAGATGGGAGGTGAAACAGATGAAGCACATGAATGATACTGAAATCCATTCAGAAAAAAGAACCGAAAAAAAGAAAGATTCCGGAAAGAACACTTTTTCCTTCTTTGGAAAAGCCCCGGAATCGGAAGAAGATGAAAAATACAAGAAAGAAAAGCCAAGAGACAGACGCTACGTACTGCTCCGTCTGTGGAGTTACCTGTATCAGTACAAATGGCTGCTGTTTCTCGCTTTGTTCCTGACGATCGTCAGCAACCTCCTTGGCCTGGTGGGACCGATGCTCTCCGGCTATGCCATCGATGCGATCCATGGACCCAACGATGTGGATTTTCCCCTGGTGTTTTTCTACGCGGCACTGATGATCGGGTTTTACGCCCTCTCTTCTCTGCTGACCTATATCCTGACCCGCATTACCATCCGTTTCAGCCAGCGCGTCATCTATCAGATGCGCAAAGACGTGTTCGATACACTGATGGAACTGCCGGTGGGCTATTTTGACCGTACCCAGACCGGAGACATCATCAGCCGGATCTCCTACGATATTGATACGGTAAATGCCTCCCTCTCCAATGACCTGCTGCAGATCTGTACCAGCGTGATCACCGTCATCGGCTCTCTGGTCATGATGCTTATGATCGCGCCGGCTCTGGTGTCCGTCTTTGTCATCACGATTCCGGCATCCATTTTGCTGACCCGGTATATGACAAGGAAAGTCCGTCCCCTGTTCCGCAAACGCTCTGCAAAGTTGGGAGAACTGAACGGATATACGGAAGAAATCATCAGCGGCCAGAAAACCATTAAGGCGTATCATCAGGAAGAGACGATGATCTCACGGTTTGATCAGAAAAACACGGAAGCCGTGGACGCCTACTACAACGCGGATTATTACGGAAGCATGACAGGACCGTCCGTCAACTTTATCAACAACCTTTCCCTGTCTCTGATCAGCGTTCTGGGCGCCGTGCTGTACCTGTTCCAGAGCATTTCTCTGGGTGATCTGTCGTCCTTTGTCCTGTATTCAAGAAAATTTTCCGGCCCGATCAACGAAGCCGCGAACATTCTCAGCGAACTTCAGTCCGCCACAGCGGCGGCAGAACGTGTCTTCCGTCTGATCGATGAAGCGCCGGAACCGGCGGATGCACCGGATGCGGTCGAACTCACCGATGTGAAGGGTGACGTGCGGATGGAACATATCTGCTTCAGCTATCTGCCGGGCCAGACCATTCTCCATGACCTGAGTTTTCACGCAGAACCGGGAAGCCTGACGGCAATCGTCGGACCTACCGGAGCCGGCAAGACGACGCTCATCAACCTTCTGATGCGCTTTTACGATCCACAGTCCGGTTCCATCACCGTAGACGGAAAAGAAATTTCCCGGGTGACCAGAAGAAGCCTTCGCCGTGCTTACACAATGGTGCTCCAGGATACCTGGCTGTTTACCGGCACCATTTACGAAAATATCTCCTACGGAAAAGAAGACGCTACCATGGAAGATGTGGTGCGCGCATGCAGAGCGGCTCACATCCACGAAGCGATCATGCAGATGCCGGAAGGATATCAGACGGTCCTGACCGGGGACGGCTCCGGCCTTTCCAAGGGACAGAAACAGATGCTGACCATCGCCCGTGCGATGCTGCTGGATTCCAAAATGCTGATCCTGGACGAAGCGACTTCCAATGTGGATACGCAAACGGAAGAAAAAATTCAGCTTGCCATGCGGGAGCTGATGAAAGGCAAGACCTGTTTTGTGATCGCTCACCGGCTGTCCACGATCCAAAATGCAGACCACATTCTCGTTGTCCAGAATGGAGACATTGTCGAACAGGGAAACCACGATACTTTGCTGAAACAGGGCGGTCTGTATTCCAAACTGTATTACTCCCAGTTCCAGTAACACACCTCAGGCAATGATCCCTGCCTGTTTCAGCCACAGCACCTCATCATGGATCGTCTCCTCATAAGGGCGGGTGGAATAGCCAAGTTCTCGTTTCGCCTTTGAAGAATCAAACGTATTGTTTCTCGCAAGGTTGTATACAGAGAACGTTGTCATCAACGGCTTTTCCCCGCTCCTCTTCGCTTTTTTCTCCATCATGGCAGCCAGGAAATTCGCTGCTTTCAAAGGAAGAAAGAAACGGATTTTCTTGCATCCGGCTTCTTTCACCAGCATCTTGGAGAAATCACGGAAAGAAACCTCCTCATTTCCAAGAATATAGCAATTTCCTGCTTTTCCCTTGTCTGCCACAAGGATGGTCCCTCTTGCCAGGTCACGGACATCGCACAGATTGAAGGAACCGTCGATTCCCATAGGCATTTCGCCGTTGATGATCTGGACCACTGTTCCTGTCGTCTCGCCTACGGCAAAATCTTCCGGACCGAGGATTCCGCTGGGATGAACCACACAGGCATTCAGTCCGTCCATGTGAACCGCATCCAGAACCGCCTGGGTCGCCAATGCCTTGGACTGGCTGTAGCATCCTTCCACCTCGTCGGCGCGGAACTCCTCCACCTCTTTGATCTTCACACCTTTCGGCTGCTCCGGGATCGCGCCTGTACTGCTGCAGTAAACCAGCTTCTTACATTCTTTATGTTTTTTACACATTTCAATGATATTTTTTGTACCGCCCACGTTTACATCCATAACCTTCTGGCTGTAATCGGGATTGACGGTGACGATGCTTGCGATATGAAGCACGATGGTTTCCATTCCCTGAGGAACCTGGAAAAAGCGTTCCAGGGATTCCATATCGCAGAGGTCGCCTTCAGCAATCTCCGCTTCTTCCGGCAGATATTCTGCAGCCTTGTCATTGGGAAGGACAAAGGCACGCACGCGGTCTCCTCTCTCAATCAGCTGACGGCAAATCGTTCCTCCCAAAAAGCCGGCTGCTCCGGTTACCAGATACATGGTCCGTGTTTTCTCTGCTTTTTCTGTTTTTTTATTCCCGATTGTTTTCATTGTTTTGTACCCTCCGATTTTATTTTTGATTTCATCTGCTTTTCTTAACTTCTGTACAGAGGATACCGTCGGTACATTTACAAAATGTTGAAAGAATGTTTCTGGAATGTAAAAAAGCAAACTATTTCTTGTCTGCGGATGTCAACTATGTTATAGTTTGTTCAGAATCAACCGGCAGATATGCCGGAAAAGAAAGGATGGGAAACATGAAAAAAAGAATGATGATGCAGACAGAGAACAAAAGGAGGGACTCTGACCGTTAGACCCTCCTGAACAAAACAGCTGATGAAAGGGCGGACTTCTGTTGTCATCGCCCACCGACTGTCCACCATTCAGAACGCAGACAGGATCTACGTACTTGGAAACCGGAAAATCGTGGGAGCCGGCGACCACAGAGAACTGCTTGAAAAGCAGGGGGAATATGCGCGCCTGTATTCAATCGGCGCTTCTCAATCTCCGGTATGAGCAGACAGAATCTTTGAAAAAGTTTGCCTATAAAAGCCAAAAGGCCTGCTGAGAGGCTGTTTCCTCTCAGCAGGCCTTTTGGCTTTCAGTTCAGATTCTTAGAAATCCCTTACTCAACCGTTACGCGGCTGTTGAATTTATCCAGCGCAAGCGCCGCAGCGATACCAACCACCAGACAAATGACATTTACAAGACACTGGCTAGGCACGGTGAAGCTGGAGAACGGAATGATCATAACCGTTGCAGCGATCACGATACCGATGATTCCATGAAACGCGATGGAATAGTAGTTGTCAAACAGTGCATTGATCGCCTTCGCCAAACAGATGACCGTAACCAGGGCTCCGATTCCGCCAGGGATCAGAACGCCAAGATCAAAATGACCGATTCCATCGATAAACGGTGTGTAAAGCCCCAGCGGCATCAGCAGCGTGGAAAAACTCATGCCCGGAGCGATAACGCTCAGCGCCAGACAGAATCCGCAGAACAGATACCAGAAAAAGTTCGGGGTGACTTCCACAGAAAACATCTTCAGTCCGATCAGCAGGGCAAAGATCACCGCCATGCAGATAACCATGGAGAGATAAGAACCCTTGCTTCTTCCCTGCTCTCCCGCTTCCCGGAACAGAGACGGAAGCATTCCTCCGATCAGTCCGATAAACAGACAGACGGAAGGATCCGGATATTTCTCCAGAAAAAAGGAGAGAATATTTGCAACACCAAGAAAGCCAATCACGCCGCCGATTCCCACCGGGATCAGCGGCGGTACATGGGTTTTAAAGTTTTTAACCGGGTTTGACAACAGTTCCATGATTGGTTTGTAAATACCGAAAATGACGCTGAGCACTCCTCCGGAAATACCCGGAAGAACCGCGCCAAGTCCGATAAACGCTCCCTGCACAATCCGGAATACAAACTGCATCGGATTGAAACCGCCTTTTTTTTCATTACTCATAAGTTTATAAGTCCTTTCACCATTCTATAAGAATATATCTATGTTCCCTGCAGAAAATGCATGCCGGACCTTTCTGTCATATCTTCGGATCCGATCTATCAACATCTCCCTCCGGAAAAAGCAGCAGGAACCGCCGCCCGCTCCCGGGAACAACAGATTGATTATACTATCATTCTGCTTTTTTTTCAAGAGCCGGAAATTTTAAGATAAAATTCAAGAGAGTGGCAGCCCAATCTGCTGAACTGCCACTCTCTGTGAATTATCTGACGATGAAAACCCTGCTTTCTCTCCCGGATTTTACATCCCAAACACAACCCAGATGTAAATATACGCCGGAATAACCGCCGCCAACGTAAACGGAATTCCAATCCTGAAGAAATCACTGTTTTTTACCTCGTAGCCATTCCTTCTCAGTATTCCGATACCGGTGATATTTGCCGAAGCGCCGATCGGAGTCATATTTCCTCCCAGCGTGGCGCCGCTGAGAAGTCCAAAGTACAATACGGTTGGATCCACGCCCATTGCCGCCGCAATCCCCTGCACCACCGGAAGCATTGTGGCAACATACGGGATATTGTCAATGAATGCGGAAAACAATACACTCGCCCAGAGGATCACCGTATAGATGAGGAATAAACTGTTTCCGCCAATATTGGCAAAAATGCCTGCAAGCGCATCGATGACTCCCTGCTCCTTGATTCCTCCAATGATAAGAAACAGTCCGAACAGCAGAAAAATCGTTCCGAAATCAATCTCTCTGAGCGGGTTTAATATACCGTTCAGAGACTTCTTTCGGATACTGCTGTAGATTCCTCCGATCACCATCAATGTCGTACAGATCAAACCGTTGGTAATAGACGGCGTATTCGGGATAAAGGACGCTACAACCAGCAGAACGATCATCGTTACGATCAAAATGGTCGGAACATAATCCGTCACTACAGTCCTTTTCGTTTCAGGAAGTTTCTGCTTCTCTTTCCGGAACAGGAAATACAGGATCACCGCAGACAGGACCGCTCCCAGTTCCACCGCAAAAAACATACTGGGTTTTCCCTTGTAAACGAAAAAGTCCAGGAAATTCATATCCGCATAACCGCCAAGCAGAATGGCAGTGGTATCTCCTACCAGAGTCGCCGCTCCCTGAAGATTCGAAGAAACAGCAATGGCGATGATCATCGGAACCGGAGATATGTTTGCGCGTTTCGCCATGACAAGTGCGATCGGTGCAACCATCAATACCGTCGCCACATTATCCACCAGCGCAGAGATTGCTCCTGCGAACAGGGCAAGTGCAATGGTCGCCCAGCAGATATTCGGTACTTTCTCGATAATAATATCCGCGAGAAGTGCCGGCATCTTTGACTCAATAAACAGAGAAACGATGCCCATTGTTCCGGCAATCATCAGCAGTACATTAAAGTCAATGCTTCCCACGATCTTATCCAGAGGCAGCATTCCGGATACAATGAAACACAGTGCCGAAGCCAAAGCGACATACGTCCTGTATTTCTGTAATGCCAGCATCAGCACATAAGTTGCAGCAAATAAAATCACTGCATAGATCATGATTTTCCCCCCTTTCAGAAAACTTTATAATATTTATTATACAAAATTATCACTGTATTATCAAGCCAAGCTTTGCATTTTTCCAATAAAATATAACTATTTCTCCTCTTTATTGTTCAATTCGCACAAAAACATTCCTCTTTGTATTTATGGATTTTTCCAAAGAAAAACAGCGTTCTGTTCCCATGCTCCGTGCAGAAATTCATTACTGACACATTTCTGCATTTTAAGGCACAAAAACATAACGCTGTATTTTTGCTGTTTTATCTGCTTCCCATTTTCGATCCACAGGTTAATACGTTTCTTAAAACGTTCCTACTCGATAAACATCGCATCCCCAAACGAAAAGAACCGGTATCTTTCCCGGACCGCTTCCTCATAGGCTGCCATGATATGCTCTTTTCCCGCCAGTGCCGACACCAGCATCAGCAGTGTGGATTCCGGCAGATGGAAATTCGTGATCAATCCGTCGATCATCCGGAACTGATAACCCGGATAAATGAAAATCTCGGTCCATCCGCTTCCCGCTTTGAGAATTCCATCTTCCCCGGTTGCTGACTCCAGGGTCCTGCAGCTGGTTGTTCCAACGGAAATTACCCGATGGCCGGAGGCTTTCGTGTCGTTGATCAGCTTCGCCTGGTCTTCCTCCACCACATAAAACTCCGAGTGCATATGGTGCTGGGTTACGTCCTCCACTTTCACCGGACGGAAGGTTCCAAGACCCACGTGAAGCGTCACATGAGCGATTTTTACGCCCATCTGTTCCACCTGTTCCAACAGTTCCTTGGTAAAATGCAGGCCCGCCGTAGGCGCCGCCGCGGAACCTTCATGTTTCGCGTACACGGTCTGATAACGGTCTTTGTCTTTCAGTTTATGGGTGATATACGGCGGAAGCGGCATTTCACCGAGCCGGTCCAGAATCTCCTCGAAAATTCCCTCGTAATGAAACTGGATCAGACGGTTTCCCTCTTCCACCACATCAATAACCTCGCCGGTAAGGATTCCATCTCCAAAGGAAATCACGGTTCCGGGCTTGCATTTCTTTCCCGGCTTTACCAGTGTCTCCCAGATATCGTTTTCTTTCCGCTTCAGAAGCAAAATCTCGATCGCCGCATCCGTACCCACCTTACGGCCGTACAGCCGCGCCGGGATTACTTTAGTATCATTGATGACCAGGCAGTCTCCCGGTTTCAGGTATTCCAGGATTTCCCGGAAATGTCTGTGCTCCACTTCCCCGGTCACCTTGTCCAGGTGCATCAGCCGGGAGGAACTGCGGTCTTCCAGCGGATCCTGCGCGATCAGTTCCTGCGGAAGGTCATAATAAAAATCACTTGTTTTCATAGTCTCTCCTTAATCAGAAGTCCTGAAACGCATCCGAAAAGATTACGGTTCAGGCGTCTATCTGTCTGCCGTATAGAAATTCACACAGTCTTCTTTTCCATAATAAACCTTGTCTTCTTCAAGAAGCCTGCTCTTTCCATCCCTGACTTCCACAACATTCACCGCACAGTTCAGCGGCACGCTTCCATGCCAGAAATCGCTGGTATCCTCATAAACATTCCGCAGCAGCGCGCGGGTCGCGCACCCATGGGAGGCGATCAGGATCGTTTTATCCTGGTACTCCTCCTTGTGGATCAGTTCCATGTAAAATTCTCTGGTCCTTTTACAGAGCTGCTGAATGGTTTCACCGTCCTCCGCCGGCTGAAAATGCAGCGGGTCATGATAAAAATCATCAAAATGCTCCGACGGGATCTGATAATTTTCCTTCCGGCAGCCCAGGCCCTCCCAGGAACCGAAAGACAATTCCTGGATTCTCGCGTCCTCATACAGAGGAACCTTCCGATTGCCCAGAATGATCTGCGCAGTTTTTTTCGCCCGGCTCAGGGGGCTGGTAATTCCAAGGTCAAAGGGGATATCTTTCATTCCCTCTGCTGTCACTTTCGCAAGCCGGATTCCGTTTTCATTCAACTGCGTATCTGATTGTCCCTGGAGTCTTCCCTCCACATTCCACTGTGTTTCTCCATGACGGATAATATATAATAACATCTTTTTTCTCCATAGTATAGAAATACGTGTAACCGTTCAGCAAGCTGAACGGTTACGTTTCTGCTAACAGATTCCGTACGCCTTTTTATTGACGCAGTTCCACACCCAGTCCCTGAAGACCGTTCAGGATTTTCTTCATTGCGCCATTGATATCTTCTTCCTTCAGCGTTCTGTCTTTCGAACGGAATACTACGGTATAAGCCATGGACTTGTATCCCTCTTTGATCTGCGCGCCTTCATAAATATCAAACAGCTGATAATTCTCAAGGATTTTTCCTCCGCGCTGTACCAGTACATGCTCAATATCGCCGGCAAGAACATTCTTCGGAACTACCATGCTCAGGTCCCGGGCAACTGCCGGATATTTTGCAAGACCTGTATACTTCCGGTCGAAAGTTGCACATTCCATAAGATTCAGAATATCGATCACCGCCACATATACACGGCCCCCGATTCCATAATTGTCTGCCACCTGCGGATGAACCTCTCCCAGATAACCCAGTTCCATTCCTTCGTAGAAGACTTCCGCCTGACGACCCGGATGCAGGAACGGTTTACCTGCTTTCGGATTATATTCCGGGCGTTTTCTCATGCCCAGCTTGTCCAGCAGTTCCTCAACCACACCTTTCATATGATAGAAGTCTCCATCCCCGTACATTCCAAGGGTGAACATCATACGTTCCTCCGGCAGTTCTTTCAGCGGCAGCTCCTTCGGCAGGTAAATATTACCCAGCTCGTACAGACGCACATTTTTGTTCCGGCGTTTGTAATTGGTTGCCAGGGAGGTAAGCATTCCGTTCAGAGGAATGGTTCTCATAATGGAGAAATCCTCACCCAGCGGATTGCGGATCGTGATGGCATTGCGCTGAGGATCATCCTTTGGCAGCAACAGCTTGTCAAATACCTTCGGACTCTCGAAAGAGTAGCACATGCCCTGGGAAAATCCGCAGTATTCGGCAACATCCCTCGCGACAGCCTCCACACGCATCTTGAACGGAAGCTTTCCGGTGGTCGCTTCGCCGCTTGGCAGTGTCGTCGGAACATTGTCATATCCGAAAAATCTTACCACTTCTTCTGCGATATCCGCCGTACAATGGATATCCTGACGGAAAGTCGGAGCGATGATCTCATTGGCTGCCTCATCGTAAGCCAACTCCACCGGCTCCAGATAGTTCAGCATTTCCTCTTTTGTCAGACTGGTGCCAAGGATCGCATTGATACGCTCCGGCTCAAATTTCACGCGGACCGGCTCTCTCTTCACCGGATATACATCCACCATTCCTCCGACCACTTCGCCGGCTCCCAGTTCCTCCATCAGCTGGCAGGCACGGTCAATTGCCGCCTGCGCATTGTTCGGATCAAGGCCCTTTTCGAATTTTCCGGAAGCGTCCGTACGCAGACCGATACGCTTTGCAGACAGACGGATGTTGGTTCCGTTGAAGCATGCCGCCTCGAACAATACTGTCTTGACGTTGTCCGTGATCATGGAATTTTCTCCGCCCATGATACCGGCGATTCCCACTGCCTTTTCCGCGTCACAGATCATCAGAACGTTCTCATCCATGGTACGCTCCTGTCCGTCCAGTGTCACAAATTTCTCATCCTTCTCTGCACGGCGTACGATGATCTGGCGTCCTGCAATCGTATCCAGATCGTATGCGTGCATCGGCTGGCCGTATTCTTCCATCACATAGTTGGTGATATCCACCAGGTTATTGATCGGACGGATACCGTTGGCTGCCAGCGCGCGCTGCATCCACTTCGGAGACGGTCCGATCTTTACATTTTTGACAACTCTTGCGCAGTAGCGCGGGCAGAGTTCCGTATCTTCCACCTGTACCTTGATATAGTCGGCAGCGTTCTCGCTGTTTCCGGTCTCCTTTACCTGAGGCGGACAGAATTTCTTATGGAACGTCGCCGCCGCCTCTCTGGCGATACCGATCACGCTGTAGCAATCGACACGGTTGGAAGTGATTTCATACTCGATGATCGTGTCGTCCAGACCCAGCGCATGGATAGCGCTCTCCCCAACGACTGCATCTTCCGGGAAAATGTAAATTCCGTATTTCGGAGCCTCCGGATAAAACTCTCTGGAGCTTCCCAGTTCCTCGATGGAACACATCATGCCGTAAGACTCCACGCCGCGCAGTTTTCCTGCCTTGATGCGGGTTCCTCCCTCGCTCTTATTGCCGTCATGATCTCCGGCAACCATTCCGCCGTCCAGAACCACCGGCACCTTGTCTCCCTCTTTGACATTGGGCGCTCCGGTCACGATCTGTACCGTTTCGGTTCCAACGTTTACCTGGCATACGATCAGCTTGTCCGCATCCGGATGCTTCTCAATCTTTTCAATCTGTCCGATCACGATTTTTTCCAGATGCTCATCCAGACGCTCATAATTCTCCACTTTTGTTCCGGACAGTGTCATCGCGTCGGTATATTCCTGCGCCGTTACATCAAGATCCGGCACATACATTTTAATCCATGATAATGAAGTATTCATTGTTTTCCTCCTGGTTTATATTTATTCGATCAGAACTGGCTCAGGAAACGATCGTCGTTCTCATACAGAAGGCGCATATCGTCGATCTCATATTTCAGCAGCGCGATACGCTCCAGGCCCACGCCGAATGCAAAGCCGGTATACTCTTCGGGATCAATACCGCACATTTCAAATACATGGGGATGTACCATTCCACAGCCGAGAATCTCGATCCATCCGGAACCTTTGCAGAACCGGCATCCCTTTCCGCCGCATTTGAAACAGCTTACGTCCATCTCGGCGCTTGGCTCCGTGAACGGGAAATGATGCGGACGGAATTTTGTTTTTGTCTCAGGTCCGAACAGTTCCTTCGCAAACACTTCCAGTGTTCCTTTCAGATCGGAGAAGGTGATATGTTTGTCGATGACAAGTCCTTCGATCTGATGGAAGGAAGGAGAATGGGTTGCGTCCACCTCATCCGAACGGAACACACGTCCCGGAGAAATCATGCGGATCGGCAGTTTGCCCTGCTCCATCACGCGGGCCTGCACCGGAGAAGTCTGGGTACGGAGAACAATCTCATCATTGATATAGAACGTATCCTGCTCATCCTTCGCCGGATGTCCCTCCGGAATGTTCAGCTTCTCAAAATTGTACAGATCGTACTCTACCTCCGGTCCTTCGGCAACCTCATAGCCCATACCCACGAAGATCCGCTCTACCTCTTCCAGCGCGATGGTATTCGGATGACGATGTCCCACATTCGCTTTCTTTGCCGGCAGGGTCACATCGATCACCTCCGCGGCCAGTTTTCTTTCGCGGAGTTCCGCCTCCAGTTTTGCCTTCGCCGCTTCCAGCCTTGTCTCAATATCGGCACGGGCATCATTGACCAGCTGTCCGACTTTTGGCCGGTCTTCCGGCGCAACATCCTTCATTCCTTTCAGAACTGCGGTCAGTTCACCTTTTTTTCCAAGAACATTGACGCGGACATCATTCAGTTTGTCCAGCGCGTCAGACGCTTCAATATCGGCAACCGCATGGTTCAGAATCGCCTGAAGCTTTTCTTTGATTGTTCCTTCACTCATCGCTTTCTATCTCCTTTTTTTCATTTCTGCAAGGTTCATCCACACTTCGTGTTCCCAAAACAAGGATTTCTAAACTGCGATCCTCGCGGAGCGTTTTCATTTCATAGCAAGGCAATTTTCTATGAAAATAAAAAAAGTCTCCATCCACAAAGGGACGAGACTGTTGTTTCGCGGTACCACCCTGATTCCCGGAACTATTTCCGGGCACTCATGCTGCGCTGTAACGTGCGCAAAACGGTTATCCCTACTGAAGCTTTCAGGACAACTGCTCCGGTGCGAACCTCAAGCGGTCTCTGAACTTAAGGGAGCTTACAGCCGGTGACCCCCTCTCTCTGTAAGAAAAGACTGCTCTACTGACACTTTCTATGCAGGTAACCTATCCTGTTTTCGATGAAATCCATCGGATAGCTTTTATTTTATACAGCCCCCGGAGAATTGTCAAGTTTTTTTTGCTCCGCTGCTCTTGGCAGGAGGACGAAAACAGAATAGTTTCAATGTCTTCGCAGTTTCGCTGCCGCCGCTTCCTCCAGCCTTCGGAGCCTGTCCTCGAAATAGGAGTTGATCTCCGCTCCTATCAGCAGGATCCACATGCAGAAATACAGCCAAAGCATGATCAGTACCAGCGTGGTCAGACTGCCGTACATATTGACCGTTCCCGGTGTCAGGTCTATGTAGATAGAAAATGCCAGCGAAAACAGCGACCATGCCACCGAAGACACCATCGCACCGGGAATCTGGCTTTTCAAAGTTGCTCTCCGGTTGGGAACAAACTTGTAGATCATCAGGAATACCAGGCACAGCAGCACCAGGGTAATCAGTGTCCTCATTCCGACAAGCACGGAAGTCACTTTTGCGATCACCGGAAATCTCTCGGCAATTCCCATCTGGATCTGATTTCCGAAGACCAGAAGAAGCAGCGTCACTGCCACAGCTACGACAAAAACCAGTGTATAGACCGCGGAACGCAGGCGGTTGATCACATATCCTCTGGTCTCCTCCACCTGGTAAATGCAGTTCAGTCCTTTGCTCAGCGCATTGACGCCCTTCCCCGCCGACCACAAAGCGATAATTGCAGACACGGGAACGAACGCCGCAGACTTTCCGAAGACTTCATTGACGATCACCCGGATAAAGCTGCTGAATTCCTCCGGCACCATCCGTATCAATGCGGTAGTCACGATCTCCTGCGTCAGCGGCGTGTACTTTACCAGCGTCACAAGCAGCAGTACAAACGGAATAAAGGACAGCAGAATAAAATAGGCACTCTGCGCCGCATAAGCGCCTACATGATCCTTATTCAGTCGTTTCAGAAAGCCTCTGATCATCTCCACCATGCCCATGATGCCATTCTCCTTTTTCAATACATCCGCCCTCTTTCTTCCGTATTTCGCCGCTCTGTGCAGCTAAAAATTCAAGCAGCCTGCTGTGTCCACTTTAGAGCGTGTTTAAAAATTCGTTCCTGCAATGTGCAGCAGTTCTTTTGTATTACAGGAATTAGATACTGGTCAGTTCCACATTCGCATAGAAAAAGTCCAGTATCTCCTCATACGTCTTTCCCTGCTCCGCCATATGCGCCGCTCCATTCTGAGACATTCCCACACCGTGGCCGTAGCCTCCGCCCTGAAACTGATATCCGGTCACCGTTCCGTTTTCCGTCACCGGATGACAGATAAAGTATGCGCTTGGCATCAGGCTCATCTCCGTTGTGGTTTTTCCGTCATTTTTCAGGATCGGATACCCTTTCGTCGAAAATGTTTCCCGGATCTCATACTCACTGGTCAGTGTTTCGCTGCCGGAAGTTCCGTGTATCGTCAACGTCTCGATGGCTCCGCCGGAGGAACGTTTCACCACCTGAATGGAACTTAGTGTTCCGATGCCATATTTTTCTATGCGGCTGTTCAGATAGTCGATGGGAAGGGTCACCTGCCAGCGGTACCAGCCATCCTCCGCTTCATAGCTGTTCTCATCTTTCGTCGTGATAAAGCTTGCAAACGCTTCCTCCGTACTGATATCCGGCGCCGCATCCTCTCCGAGATAGACACTCTCCAGATACGCTTCATCGCTGCTGGAATCCCACACCTCGTCTGTGCTGGTATGTCCGCTGGATGTGGAGAAAAAGTATGCGGTGATCGGTTCCCCGCCGCAGGTCAGGATCTTCCCGGCGGTAGCGTCCACCGCCTGATCCGTCGAATCCTGTCTCTGTGTATTATTATATACCTGATAGGACACACTGTCATCCACCTGGGCGTGATAATCGGACAGGCTGTTGTTCAGCATCTGCCGGTAGGCGTACGTTCTTGCACAAACCGCCTGGGCTTTCAGCGCTTCCTGCGCATAAGAAGCAGGCATTTCACTGGGAACCACATATTTCAGATATGTTTCCAATGGCAGTTCATTGACAAGAACAAGCCCGTTGCTTCCCTGATATACCTCAAGCGTCCCTTCATAGACCGGCACGCCCTGCGCCCGTTCCAGATTTTCCACCGAGATCCCCGCTTCTGTATTCTCGGGCCTGATAACAATACACCCATTCTGAAACCACTGAGAATCCTGTGTGATTTCCACCGCTTCGCCGGCTCCCGCCACATAAGTGTCTCCATTCAGATGGAGTGGGGAATTTCCTTTCAGTACCAGCCTGTCGTGAAAATATCCTGCAAAATCCGTTGTTTTGATCAGCACGCGGATATTTGGTTCCTCAACGGAAGCGCCCTGTGCCTCTGCGCTTTCCGCTTCGTTCTGCGCCGCCGCATTGCCGGACACCGTATTCTGCGCTGCCGGTTCTGAAGTTTCCTGTGCCTCTGTATCGTCTCCGGCTGCATTCTTCTGCATATACTCCTCCTGTTCCCTCAGAACCAGTTCCTCCCGGGAAAGTTCTTCGGAAACACCGGAAAGATTCTGCACACTGCTTTCCCCGCTCTTCTCCGCCTCTCCGTCCAGTTTCAGCTTGGTCAGACAGAATCCGGCGAACAGCAAAAGGCAGCATCCAAAAAGTATCAGTTCAAGACCATCAAATTTCTTTTTCATGTTTCTATTATATGCACATGAAACATTTGCCATACACCGCGGCATGTCTGAAAATGATACCGTTCTGAAAACTCCCGAAAAGCAAAACCTGCTGATCAGTACTCTTCCCTCCTGACCAGCAGATTCCGTTAACTCATCTTTTTTAGAAGATAAATTTGTATGTCGTTGTGGTATCGTATGTTTCTCCTGCCTTCAGTACCGGCTTCTCTTCCTTTTCCTCATTGATCGCGTTTGGAATGTACTGAGATTCCAGACAGAAGCCTGTCCGGTTTGTATAGACAGCACCCTCTTTTCCTTTCACATTGTCAATGAAGTTTCCGGTGTAAAACTGGAACGCCGGAAGGTCTGTATACGCCTCCATGACAATGCCGGTCTGATCCCCTTTCACGATCGCGAAAAGCTGCTGGCCGTCCTCGGTCTTATCGATGATAAAATTGTGATCATAGCCTCCGGTCAGTTTCAACTGTTCAAAGTCCGCGCCGATCTCCTGTCCAATGGTCTTTTCCTTTGTAAAATCCATCGGTGTTCCTGCCACTGGCGCATGCTCTCCCGTCGGGATGGACTTGGAATCGGCAACCGGACTGAAGTGTCCCGCTTTCAGGCATACGGTGTGATTCAGAACATCGCCGCTGTCATGTCCGTTCAGATTGAAATAACTGTGATTTGTCATATTCGCCACAGTATCCGCATCGCAGGTTCCGCAGTAGTGAATCGCCACCTGATTGTCATCGGTCAGGGTATAAGTAACATCCACAGCAAAATTTCCCGGGAATCCCTGATCCTTGTCCGGGCTGTCCAGATGCAGGGTGATCGCCTGATCCGTCACTTCTTTTACTTCCCAGAAACGGTACTCGTAGCCGTCCGGTCCGCTGTGGAGGTTGTTTCCATTTTCATTGGCTGCAAGCTGATATTTCACCCCGTTCAGCTCAAAAGCCGCATTGGCGATCCGGTTTCCGTTTCTTCCAATGGTCGCGCCCAGATGACACGGGTCCGTCACATATCCTGCCGCATCGTCATACCCCAAAACCATGTCTTTCCTGCTTCCGTCCGCAGCCGGAACCTTTACAGATACCAGATGTGCGCCATAATCGCAGACGGTCATCTCCATCCCGTTTGCGTTGGAGAAAGAATACAGCTGTGCTTCTCTTCCTTCTACTGTTCCAAATGCTGTTCTGTTCATACCTTCACTCTCCTTGATCACAAATAATAAGAGAGCCATTTTCATGGCTCTCCCTTTGTCTTTTGTAACCCCGGGATGCCGTTTCCTATATTTTGACTCCTAGCACGCAAGCTAGGTGGGTAACCGCAGTCACAGCTTCTGCCTTCCGCTGACGTCTGTTTCCAGGGCGGCCTGACATCCGCAGGACAATAATAAGTCTCCCGTTTAAAGTAAATGTAGGTTCAAAATAATAGGATTATCGCACATTCCAGGTAATTACCTTTATGATTTTTTTTACTGCTCTTTTCTATACATGAATTATAAACTAATTCCCTACGTATTGCAAGTGGTAACTTTTTCTTTTGACATATTTCGACAAACGCTCTTCCATGCCTGCCTATTTACCGGGCAGAACGCTTTTTCAGATGATGATGCAGACCATTCCGCCCTTGCTGTCATTTACGATCTTCTGCATGGAATCCTGCAGTTTTACCTGGCTGTCTTCCGTAATCTGCGCAATTTTTGTCCGGATGCCGTCCTCCACGAGCTGCTCAATGGATTTGCCGAAAATATTCGTCTGCCAGATACCGTCTTCCTGTTTTGCGCTTTCTTTGATAAATGCGATCAGGTCCTTCGCCTGCTGTTCGCTCCCGACGATTGGGGCGATCTCCGTTTCGATGTTCGCCTTTATCATATGGATCGACGGACTGGTGGATTTGATCTTCACTCCAAATTTGCTCCCCTGCTTAATTACCGCCGGTTCATCCAGGGTGATCTCCTCTTTCTTTGGAATCACAACCCCATATCCGCAGCCGCGGACGGAAACCATGGCATCCTGTACCTTCACATATTCCTCCTTCATCCGGGACAGTTCCTTCAGCGTCTGCATCAGTCCGTATTCATCCTGAATCTCCACGCCGGTCATCTCACTGATCATGTCATAATAAAACTGCTCCCGGATATCCACCCGCACTTCTACGATGCCGGTCGATAAATCCATAGACTGCAGGCTGGTATTCTTTACATACCCACTGGGCAGGTTCACCGTATCCTTCCGGATATCCCTGACATAATGAAGCTTTTCTGACAGTTCCCTTATGTTTGATAAAAGCTCTGCTTTCAGCGGAGCCTGCAGCGGCAGAAGCTCCACCCATTTAGGTATGTAAAACTCAATCTGGCGCAGAGGGAACTCATACAGGACCTTTTCCAGAATGTGTACGATATCCTCCTTGCGGAGCTGATCGCAGTTCACAGGCATGACAGAAACCTGGTATTTCTGTTCCAGTTCCCTCGCTAGTTTCTGCGTCTCTTCCCGATAAGGCTTCTGGGAGTTGAGCAGGACCATGAACGGTTTTCCCTGCTTTTTCAGCTCCTGCACGGTCCGCTCCTCCGCCTGGGTAAAATTCTCTCTCGGAAGTTCCCCGAAAGAACCGTCGCAGGTCACCACCAGCCCGATGGTGGAATGGTCCGCGATCACTTTCTGGGTGCCAAGTTCTGCCGCCTGGTGGAACGGAATCTCCTGGTCAAACCATGGCGTCTTAACCATCCGCTCCTTGTCTTCCTCCATATTTCCCGCGGCGTCAGGAATCAGAAAGCCCACACAGTCGATCAGCCGAAGCTGCACCGGCTCCCCTTCTCCCAGCGTCATCTTCAATGCATCCTTCGGAATAAACTTCGGCTCCACCGTTGTGATCAGTTTTCCGGAACCGCTCAGAGGCAGCGCGTCCCTTACCTCTGCCTGCTGCTCCGGCGGAAGCTCCGGCAACGCCAGCACCTCCATAAACCGCCGGATAAACGTAGATTTCCCGGTCCTCACCGGTCCCACGACTCCAATCAGAAACTGTCCGTTTGTCCTGGTCTGTATATCTCTGTAAACCGAAAACGCATCCATCCAAACTTTCCCCCTTGTCCTGAGATATGTACCTGTGGCATCCAATTGAACTTCTTTGCTGATCTGGATGTCACCAGTTACCGTTCCGCCATTACGTTATGCTGGAATGAGAGAAACAGTAACTACTGTTATACTATATGTAGCCGGAACTCAGGATATACCCGGGAATCCATAAAACAGGCGGTGTCCTTCCCGCCGTAAGCCGGAAGAACACCGCCTGCAGATATAGAAGAATTTTTCTGTCGCTTTTTCCTTACAGATCTTTCTTTTTACAGATATTTTCTCATAGCTGCCTCTACCACATGGCCAACCAGAACGGAGGTGGTTACAGATCCCACACCGCCCGGAACCGGGGTGATCGCTTCTACGATCGGCTCAGCCTTTGCGTAATCCACATCGCCGCACAGCTTGCCTTCTTCATTCACATTGATTCCCACATCAATGACAATCTGTCCCTCGCGCAGATAGGTGTCATCCACAATGCCTGCACGTCCAGCCGCTACGATCACAATATCCGCCTCTTTTACCACAGACGGCATATCTTTCGTTCTGGTATGGCATACGGTAACGGTTGCATTTTTCTTAAGAAGCATCATTGCCGCCGGTTTTCCTACTACCAGAGAACGTCCTACCACCACTGCCTTCTTACCGGTGCAGTCGATGCCATAGTGATCCAGGATCTCCATACATGCCCATGGCGTACATGGCGGAAAGCCCTGATCGGTTCCTGCAAATACGCCGACCATCGATCCGTCTGTAATACCGTCCACATCTTTTTCCGGAGACAGTGCCTTGATCACAGCAGCCTCGTCCAGATGTTTTGGCAGCGGGCGGAAGATCAGAACGCCATGAATTTTGTCATCTTTGTTCACACGGTCTACCGTAGCCATCAGTTCTTCCTGGGTCACATCCGCCGGAAGCAGGAATTTTTCATAGGCAACACCCAGCGTCTCGCATCGTTTTGTCGCTCCGCGTTCATAGGAAAGATCGTCTTCACGCTCTCCCACACGGATGATACCCAGCGTCGGTTTGATCCCTTTTTCTTCCAGTTTTGCCACGTTTGCCTTGATGCGCTCATTCAGAGCGGCGGTTACTTCTTTTCCCAATAATTGTTTTGCCATTGTTCCATGTTCCTCCAGTTTCTCTCAGCCTTTTAAACGTCCAAGGACGCTCTCAAATACATCCTCTGCGATTTTTGTGTATTTCTCCAGCATCTCATCGCATTTTTTATTCAAACTTTCCGCATACTCTCTGTCCGCCATAGACTTCGTGTTGATGTAGACATTCAGAGACGCTCCTTCCAGGGCAGCCTTACAGAAAGCAGCTCCCACGCCTGCGTCACTGATGGCAAGGACCGAGCCTTTCGCCGCAAACTCTACCAGCAGATCGATTGCCTCACAGCATTTTTCCATGATCTCCATCGGAACGGAACATGCTTCTTTCAGCGCTGCTTCCATCACACGGGCTTTTTCCGCCTTCTCCTCCTCGGTCTCCTTCGGCATTCCATAAGCTTTGGAAAGCGGCTCAAATACTTCCGCGTCGCGCTCTACCAGATGAAGCAACTCTTTCTGCAGAACATCTGCCTTCGCCTTCAGTTCCTGCATCTCCTCTTCTACCGCCGCGTACTTCTTTTTTCCCACAGTCAGGGAACCAACCATATTTCCAAGAGCCGTTCCCACCGCGCCTACCAGCGCAGACGCGCCGCCGCCGCCCGGAACCGGCGCTTTGGATGCAAGTACAGTTACAAATTCATCACATGGTACTGTTGAAAAACCCATAAACCTATCCTCCATAAGTTTCATAAAATGTATTACAAAGCCGTCAGACACATAAAGGACAGACAAAGAACTTCCGCATGTTTCTTTTGTCTGCCTGCTTTTATGCTCTGGCTCTTCGTTCTCTGAGATATCCTGCAAGAATCTGTGTCAGCGGACTCAGATACAGGCTGACCGTGATCACACACAGAAGCGGCGTCATCACCGCAAACTGGATCAGACGTCCCGGAAGGATTGCATAGAGACTGTATCCCATAAACAATACCATTCCCGCCGTGTTAAAGATAATGGTGGACAGTACCGCCGCAACAACGACGGACGCACAGATCCCCACGGTCTTTCTTTTTGTGCTTCCTTTCGCCAGACGAAGCCCCATTGCTCCCGGCACAACGCCCCAGAGGATCGCTGAAACCGTAATCAGCGGATTGATCGCATAACCGTCGATCAGACATCCGATGAGATCCGCCACCATGCCGACAACGCCTCCCGCCAGCGGACCCAGCCAGAGTCCGGACATGATCGTCGCCGCCGGACCGAAGCCAAGCCGGAACGGTCCCAGATCGATCGAGCAGAATCTGGTAAGTACAATATTCATGGCGACAAAAAATCCCATGAATACGATGGTCTTTGCGGACCACCTTCTTTTTGTTTCCTGATGCATATTTGCATACGCTCCTTTCTTTCGGCAGGCACAGCTTTGTGATGTATAGTAGTACCACATCAAAAGCGACCACCAGAAGAAGCGTGTATCTCTTTTCAATGCAGTAGCGGACGCGGCATTGCATCGTGGAATCTCTCCTTCGTTCTCAGGCAACTTCCCATCCTTTGAGACACTTGACGCGCAATACCTACTCTACTATATGGCAACCGTCCGCAACAGTTCAGCCAGCCAAACTGTTACAAGCATTCAGCTTTTCCTACCTGTTGCACGATATAACCTTTCCTGCCATGTTTTTTACTTGCTCAGTGCTTTTAGCATATCGTTGACTACATCGCCAACTACAGCCATATCCTCTCCCTGGGTAAAAGCCACCGGAAAATTGTCAGAGAAAAGGATCTGTGCGGACGGCGGAAATTCCTCATCCCCCTCCCACAGAATCAGCTGCACCTGCAGGCCTTTCAGAAATTCCAGCTCAAAGCCCGCGTTGCCGGCTTTGATCGGTTTCGCGCCGACGCGTTCCATGATCTCACGGAAAACCTGCAGTCTATTTCCAAAGCCGAATGCCAGCCGAAACAGGCAGCGGCCCTGAAACTGTTTGAAATACACCTCGCCCCACGGAATTTCCCGATAAGTCAGGAATTTTCCTGTGGAAGGTGCTGCTCCGCCTTCCGTCAGGTAACGCAGAAGAAGGATCCTCGCGTTTGCCTTTGTCTCCAGCGGATAGTATCCCGTCTGGTCACTTTCCTCATGAATGATTTCATAGGAGGGCCAGGCGACCGTATAAGTTACTCCCATCAGACAGATCTGAAACGTTTTGTTCTCCGGATCATAGGGAAGGGCGCACCGCACCGCGATTTCCTCCGGATCCGCCTGGCGGAATGCTTCCAGATAATGCTCGAAAGGAATTCTTTCCTTACTATCCTTTTCGTAATTCACTTCCATGCCCATAGCTGCAAAATTCCTCTCTGTTTTTCTTGTTATGTATCCGTTCAGCCAACTGAGCGGCTGTCTTGTTACGTATTCTGTCCCAGTGACGGAAACATTGTGGTGTCCGTATGAGGCAGAAAACATGCTGCCACAAATTCATCCATATAAGTCGGAACGGTGGACAGTTCCAGATAGGTCATATTTCTCGCCACCTCATAAGTTTTCTTTTCCGCCTGGGTGGAAATCAGCATGGCATACGCGCCGGACAGCGACGAGTTGCCGATATAATGGAACCGTTCCAGTGGAATATCCGGGAACATTCCGATGGTCACCGCATGCTTCATATTGATGCCGCTGCCGATTCCGCCTGCCACATAGACATCATCGATCATGGACACATCCATATCAAGGGAAGAGAGCATGGTACGGATCGCCGAGAAGATCGCTCCCTTGGCACGGATAAAGTTATCAATATCCACCTCCGTGATCTCCACATCCCGGACGCTTCCCGCTTCCTCTTCAAAAGCCAGCACGTAACTTCCCATTCCATATTTGTCATGGCGGATACGTCTGCCCTCACGGATGAATTTTCCTTTTGGATTGATGATTCCGCAGCGGAACAGTTCCGCGATCACATCAATGATACCGGAACCACAGATTCCAATAGGTTTCTGACCTTCCTCACCGATCACCTGATACGTGGGTTCCATCGTCTCCTGATCGATGGAACATGCCTCGATCGCACCGTCTGTGGCGCGCATACCGCAGCTGATATCACCGCCCTCAAAAGCAGGACCTGCGGAACACGCACAACTCATCAGGAAATCAGAGTTTCCGAATACCAGCTCACCGTTGGTGCCAAGGTCGATCAGCAGGGACATTTCCGGACGATTCCAGATCATGCTGACCAATGTACCGGCAGTGATATCACCGCCTACATAGCTTCCGATATTCGGAGCCACGATGATATGTGCGTCCGGATGGATCGCTATACCGATGTCGGACGCATACAGGGAATTCGTCTTAAAGAATGCAGGAATATACGGCTCCATCCGCAGCGGATCTGCGTTGATTCCCATCAGCAGATGCTCCATCGTCGTATTGCCCGCAACCGCCATCCGGTAAATATGCTGGCAGGAGAAACCTGCGCTGGCACACATTTTTGTGATCATCGGATTCAGCGTTTCCTTTACGATCGCATCCTGGAGCCGTTTCTGTCCGCCCGGCTTCGCAGACTCAATGATACGGTTAATCACGTCTGCACCGTAGCGGATCTGTCCGTTTCCGGCAGATGCTTTTGCCAGAATTTCTCCTGAGATCATATCCACCAGAAGAGCAGACACCGTCGTAGTTCCGATATCCACAATCAAGCCTCCGACAATCGCCTTTTTGTCCGCCGGAAGAATGTCATATACAAATACATCTTTTTTTGTCACACGGATGACGCACTGAACTGAGAAATGGCTGGCGCGGAGCACATCCGGCAGCTTTTTCAGTACGGAATATGGAATCCGGATCACAGACAGTCCCGTCGCGTCTTCCAGCGCCCAGGACAATCTCTCATTATCCGGCATCGTATCATCCAGGGTAGGTTCGTTCATGGAAACGGATACGATCCTCATGCTGTTTTTCAGTTCCAGTCCCGCTTCCTCCACCTGATTTTTGATACGTTCAAACAATTCAATTTCTTCTTTTGAGCTGAGATCAGCAACCTTCATACGGCTCTGGTATGCGGACGCGATATCCGGAACCTCCACCGTCACATCGCTGCAGACCGTGCTGACACAGGCAAGGCGCCAGCCTTCGGCGTATTCTTCCTCGGAGATGTGTCTGGTCTTTTTGGAATCCAGCTCTCCTTCAATCAGCTTTACCCGGCATTTTCCACAGGATGCGTTTCCTGAACACGGCGCATCAATGGCCACATTGCTCTTCTGGGCTACTTCCAGCAGTCGTTCTCCCTCTGTCGCATAGGTAACGACCGGGTCACCCTGGTTGAATTGAAATGTCACCTTATACATCGTTTTGTTTTCTCCAGTCTTTCCTGATTTGTTGTTACTGTATTCAGTAACCAGAATTTGTAAATTCTGTGTTCTTATAAATCATTGTTATCTTTTTGTCATAAATCAGTGTAGCATAATTCACATGGCTTTGCAATATTTACTTTTATTTTCCGGCAGGTTTCATAATATGGAGGGGGACGGCCGCGGAAGGGAGGCGAACCGAGGGGCAGGCGATGCAGATTCGCTTCTCACTCCGGCAATCGGACATCGAAGGGGATTGTGTTCGCCTCTCTCATGTTTTTGTTGCTTGATGTGCGGGTGGTTGGCGGACACAATCCCCTTCGATGTTCGCTTGCAGTCGCAAGAAGCTGAATTCTGCATCGCCTGCCCCTCGGTCCGCCTCCCTTCCGCGGCCTGTTGGTTGAGGTGCGGTGGGGTGAGGGCGGATGGGCTTGGCTTCGCGTTTTATATTATCTATTCATCCTTATTTGCTTTCGGCGGCTCGGAGCGATGTGACAGATAGTTTTGAACCTCTCTCAGAGTTTGACATTGTACCGGTTGGTCAGTTAGATATTCGAGTGTTCGGTTCCATTCTTCTACGGTGAACTGGTCGGGGTTTTTCATGGCGAGAAGTCTGGATGTCCAGTAGGGACTGTATTTCAGATCGGACAGATATTGACAATTGCATTGTAACTGCAGATACTCCAGTAATTCGACTTTTATCATTAGATTCCTCCTGTCTTTTTGATGTGCGTTTGTAGACGTATCTTTTCTGGGACAGATATCTGCTGTTTTTGGTACTTATTTAAGGTACTTGTTTTAGATTCTTAAACTTTGATTTTGAGATTCGATTGTTTTCGACAATAATTGAGATTTGTTTAAATGAGAAAATAATAGAAAAAATAAAGACTGACATCAAATGTCTGGGAATAAAAAAGGAGTCAGGCTCCGGACAGTTTAAACGTGGACTGTCCGGGCCTGCTTTTCGCTTGGATACATAGTTTATGGAATTTGTATTTTTTACAGTTCCAGGTAGGAGTCTGCGTACAGGGTGTTGCCTTTGAATACGTCGCAGGACTTGATGGTTTCCATCAGTCTCAGGTCGCACGGATTGACAATTGCGCTTGTCAGACCCTGCATCATTGCCATTGCTACCAGTGCGGAATCCATGATCGGACGGATTGCTTTTGGCATTCCGTTGGAGTTGTTGGACAGTCCGCCGGTGGAGTTCAGGCCCATATCGCTGAACATCTTGATGGCTTCCAGTACCTGCATCTGTTTGTCCTGCATTCCTTTTACTACCAGGAACAGCGGGTCAAACCACAGATCTGCTGCGTCCATGCCGTGCTCAAGTCCACGCTCCAGCATGGTCTGGCAGTGCATCATACGCTCGTCGTTGTCTGCTGCGATTCCTTCTGCGGAGCACAGTGCGATAACAATCGCATCGTTTGCTGCAGCAAGGTCGATGTTCTCAATTCTTCCGCCTGCATCTGCGGAGTTTACGATCGGTTTTCCTTTGCTTCTGTTGTATACGGAAATACCAGCCTCGATTGCTTTTCTGTTTGCAGTATCCAGTGCCAGAGGTACGTTGTCGAAGTTCTCCTGCAGCAGTTTTACTGCCCATTTCATCAGATCTTCTCCGTCATTCTCTGCCGGTCCGATGTTGACATCCAGGTAAGTAGCGCCTGCGTCCAGCTGCTCTTTTGCTCTCTTTAAGATCGGTTCCGGATTGCGGGTTGCAAATGCCTCACGGATTACTGGGGAGATACAATGAATTCTCTCACCGATGGTTACAAATTTTGCCATATCTTTTCTCCTTTTCTCCGGGGTTGTCCGCCGCCGGCCTTCGCGTTCAGAACCGGCGGCGTTCCCCTGTTATTTCGTTTTGATTAAAGCTGTCCGCTCTCCTGCATGTCTTTCAGGAACTTGACAAGCTGTACAGCCTCAAGCGGAGCTACAATTACTTCCCATCCCGGAAGTTTGGACTCGATATCGCCTTTTAATACAGCAACTTTACCAGGAATGATGACTTTTCTGGTCTTTACTTTGTCTTCCACATTCTCTTTGAAGAAGGATGCGATGGAATTTCCGGAGAATTTACCTGCTGCCCAGGAGGTCAGTACGGAAAGTCCGCCTGCATCGTTGATTACCAGGTTCACCGGAACACCGGAGCGCTCCAGCTCTCCGGATACCAGGAAATATGTAAGCGCAAAGTCTACGGTTGTCACGCATACGGAATTCTCGTCTGCTCCGTTCAGAGGATAGATGCCCGGCTCAACTTTCATCGGCTTCTGCGGGTCTGTGAACAGGTTCTGACGCAGACCGAACAGCGGAAGCGCCTCAGCGTAGCCCATCTCCTCCATAACAACGATGGAGCCGTATTTCATTGTGAACAGAGCAGCCAGTGCCTGCTGCATATATTTGTCGCCTTTTGCAACTTTAACCAGGTTTACGATGGACGGATAACCAAAGGTACGGTCGGTATCTTTGATTGCCGCACGTCTTGCCTGTACGGTTGCGCCGAAGGTTTCTTTGATGGTATCTTCTGTTGTATCGATCACCAGGTTCTTGTTGCCCAGTTTCTCGATTGCCGCTACCGTATCATACAGCTCATCAATGTTTGCACCGCCAACACCAAGAACAACACCAGCTTCTGTAGCTACTTTGTTCATTGCTTCATAGTTGGAAGCGTTTGCTCCGTTCAGAACCGGCTTGCCATCTTTGCACTCAGCCAGTGCTTTTGCTGCAACTTCCGGATCCGTACATCCAAGTACCAGAACTTTTCCGGCTGCCGCTGCCTTCTTCACCAGTTCCACATATTTGTCTGCGCCGCTCGCTTCATCGTAGTTTACATACAGAAGCTCTGCATGCATACGCTCACCGATACGGTCATAATCAACTTTTGCAACTTCCGCCAGCTTTGCATCAACTGCTGCGTCGTCCATGCAGTTGCAAAGAGCAACCGCATAACGTGTCTTGCTCACAAAAGTTTTCTCGTGACGGTACAGAACGGTCTCGCCGCCCAGTGTGTACTCGTTCTCGCCGGTACCGATCTTGATGGTTTTCATCGGCGGAGCAGTCGCCTCAGAAAGCTCTGCCAGAGCGTCCTCAGACATATAAGGACATGCGGAAATATCCATTGCACCCTGAGCAACCTTCATGGAAAACGCCATACAGGTCGGGCATCCGCACTCCTTACAGTTTTTCTTTGGTGTCATTTTAAAAATCTGAATACCTGTTAATGCCATAATCGTTTATCCTCCCGTTCTTTCCTTAGACTAAAGCCTGAATCATTTTGGAAATAGTAGCAACAGACTGAGGATGCTTTAAGATAACGGCATCGGAGCCGGCTGCAAGAGAAGCTGCTGCGGTCTGAATCTCCATGGAGATACCGCGCTCCTCACGGCTGCCCCATTCCGGAGCTTCCTCTTCTTCAGCCATAGCTTCCTTCACATTCCAGGTTTCGGAAGCTACAGGAGTAATGATTGGCATCTGCAGCATTTTGTCGTCCTGAGACAGAGCCGCAGCTTTGATACGATCCAGTGTGGAAACCACGTACTCGTATCCGTATCCGACAGCAGCGGATCCTACGTTCATAACGATGCTTTCCGGTTTTACACCGAGCTGAGTGGTAACTACGTTCAGCTGTTTTGCAAGGTTGATATCAACGGCAGACTCAGCTCCAACCTTCTGGTCGTATGCCAGACCTGCTGCCGCGCCGATTGCCTTGTAGTTTTCTTCTTTTGCAGAAAGAAGCAGTACATTTTTGCCCTGCAGCGCCTCTGCTACTTTTGCGAGAAGTTCTGCGTCTTTTTCTACATTCTTGCAGCCTTCCACAACAAGCGGGAGATCAACAGCATCCGCAACTTCTTTGGCGATTGCAACCAGTTCCTCTACCGGTTTGTCCGCACCGTTGGGATCGCCGCCTTCCAGACGCAGGCATACAAAATCAGCACCCTCCATCTCGGATGCTTTCTTTGCAATCTCACCCATGGTGGATGCTCCCTCGTAATATGCTTTTACGCCCGGAACTTCGTTTTCAAGACCCATATCAGAAATCTCAACGCCTACTTTCGGTCCGTTTGCGATCTCGCCATCGAAGGCATAGAATGGGAAAACACTCTCTCCGCCCAGAGTCACTTTCTTGTCACCGCTGCCAAGTTCAACGGTTTTGATTGCTGCATTAAACTTTTGTGGTTTGCGATTAAACGGCATTGTAATAGCCTCCTTAATATTGATTTGCTGCACGGATCCAGGGCTCCGCTGCCATGGATCCACACAGTATTATTTTATCTTTTCCCACAGGATTTTGCAAGTATTACATGATAGAATCTCGTCCATTCCCGCGGTATTTTATCACAGTCCGGCAAGCCGGACCGTTACGCATTTTTTCCTGCCCGCGCAGACGCGCGGACAGGAAATCTGCGATTTAACTTTTGTCTTACATCATCGGATCCATTCCCAGTGCCGGATGATTCTTCTCGGTCAGGAATGCTACCAGTGTCTCCGGATCTTCCGCGATGGTTTCATCACCGATCATATCTGTGAAGTTCTCAATGCCGTACAGCTCTTTTGCTGTCTCGTTCAGACGGTCTGCCACCTGATCTTTCAGTTCTTTCGGCATCCATACGATACGTGCAACGCCGCCCTCTGCCTTCATGAACTTCTTGGAAGCGATGAAATGCTTTCCATGTCCCATGAATCCAGGAGTCTGAACACCGCCGCCGGTCATGGAAGCCAGTTCCGGGAAGGTCATTCCCAGCGGAGTCATTCCCGCATACTCACGGTTTGCGATACATACACCGTTGGAGAACGGCTCGATACCGCAGATACACTCGAAACATCCGCAGGAGGTCATCGGTTTTTCCATGATGGAGTACAGGGAAACATCTTCCAGAGCGCCCTGAGAAAGTTTCTTCACTGCCTCATTGACATCCTCGTACTCTCCGATTCTCTCATCGATCACGCGCTCTTTGGTGATTACCTGGCACGGTCCGTTCGGATCCAGCTCGTTGGTTGCTTTCGCATCCAGCCATGAAACGGCTCCGCAGAGTCCCAGACGCTCCGGTGTAACAACACATACGTGAGACGGGGAGAATGCCTGGCACATGATGCAGCTGTAGTATACCGGTACGGATTCGTCAGTCATTGTGGACAGACGCTCGTCACGTTTGTCAAATGCCGGAATAGCAATTTCATGACGGATTCTTGTACAGTCTTCCGGATTGGTGTAAATCTTCACCTGACACTTGTCAACAACTGCCTCAAACTCGTTCTTTACCTGTGCGTACAGAACTTCGCCCAGATGTTTTGCCCGGAAACCTGCTGCAAAAGTATCTTTGCTGATACGGATACGGATCATATCACGCTGTCCGGTATGCATTACACCTTCGATGCAGTTCAGGTAGCTGTGGAATTTACGCTCGAATACCGGCTCGAAGTCGGTCTGCATGCTCTTTCCTGCAACCTCTACCACATATGCGATGCTGTGTTTGCTTCCAACTTCGAATTCGTCGAAGTCCGGTCCGATCACTTCGATCTTGTGATCTTCTACCTCAGACATATCTTTGGACTGTACCAGCTCACAGCAGTCTACACGGGAACCGTCGAATTCTACCTGCATATCGCCGCGGCGGATGATCTCACCTTCAAATGCGGACGCGAACGCAACCGGAATGTCGATGTTTGTGATCTTGATCTTAATATCGCGTGCTTCCAGAGAAGTCGCGTTGAATTTGCTGACGTCTTTCTGGATGATCAGGCTCTTCGGAATCGGAGGAACATCCTTGTCATCGTTGGTGATTACCGGGAAGCCAAGTGCGATCGCGCCTGCTCCGCATGCAACGATCACGTCATCCAGCGGCTCAAATGCATTGACGAATGCCGGTACACGGTCTTTTGTATAAGTCATCAGCGCGCCTGCATCGCCCGGAGTGATGTTTCCGAAGATCAGCGCTGCACGGATCGCTACAGAAACTACATGGATCACAGAAGTAACGTCCTTGCCCAGCGGGATCACGCGGACATTTGCGCCTGTCTTGTAGCCCAGTTCCTGGCACTGATCGATGATACCGCCTACCAGTGTTACCAGGATACCCTGTGCCTGATAGCTCTTCACCAGATCTACGCCTTCCTGCGCGCTCGGAGCGGAACCAAGGATAACTGCAACACCCGGGATATCGCCGGTTACCAGCGGCACACCAAGCTCACGGATCACTGCGTCGCTCAGATGTCCGTAGCACGGCTCTTCGTATGGCTGTGTGCCGTCGATGTATTTGATCGCCTCGATAAACTCTGCGCAGAGTGCGGTTGCAACACCGGACATAAATACGTCGTTCAGTTTGTTTTCTCTGGTCATCAGAGATTTTACAACGCCGAGCGCTTCCTTCAGTTCTTTCAGGTTTGTTACTTTTGTTCCTGTTACCGCATAATAGCAGGGCAGAGCGTACGCGGTGTTCGGAAAGCTGATCGCTTTCTCTTCGCCGTGCTGCGCGATTGCAGCATCGATTGCTCCTTCCGTCAGACCATATACGGCGTCATTTCCGCCAAAAACTCTCTCGAATAATGTCATCCGTCTTTCCTCCTATCACATGTTTGACTCATCGATTTTTGCTTTTATATTTCGTATCTCTTCGGTCGCTGTGGCACTGTAATCATAAGGAGATGACCCTGCCCGGTCCGCCTCCATGACTTCAATGTTGTAATGCACCATGCCCAGCAGATCCTCCGCGGGAATACGCTCTCTGATAAACTTCTCATCAGCCTCATCCCTGACTTTGTTTGCCACAACATGAACCTGATGAACTCCCAGCTCTTCCGCCAGGCGCTTGACATTTTTGTAAGTCTGGACACTTCTCGCTCCCGGCTCGATCACCACGATGAACATGTCCACACCTTCCGTAGTTCCCCGTCCGAGATGTTCCAGTCCAGCCTCCATATCCAGGATCACCACATCCTCCCTGCGAAGGACCAGATTGTTGATGATCCGTTTCAGCATCACATGTTCCGGGCAGACACATCCGCTGCCGGCCGTCTCCACCGTTCCAAGAACCAGAAGCTTGACTCCGTTGCATACCTTGCTGTAAGAGTCAGGGATATCATCGACTTTCGGGTTGATCTTGTAAAACTTGTTATCCGCGCTGGCGCCTGTACGCTCTTCCACCAGTTTTCTCATCTTGCTGATCGGAACGATGGAATCCAGAACCTCCTCCGGAAATCCAAGAGCCAGCCCAAGATTGGCGTCCGGATCCACATCCGCCGCCAGTACAGGATGCCCTTCATCCGCGTACAATCTTGCCAGTGTGGCAGCAATCGTTGTCTTGCCTACACCGCCCTTGCCTGTCACTGCTATTTTCATTTTACTCAATCCCTCTATCTGTTTATTTCACGTCTCGGCCGATACAGGAGCTCCCAAGTACGGAAGCCCCCGCCGCAGCCGGGCTTTCCTTTTTTATTTTCCGGATCAAACACCCAGAGCAGCACGTTTTTCTTCAATCCGTGCAAGCATTGCATCGCCGAGTTTATCAATGTCTTTCTCTACGGTATAAGCCGCTTCCACCCAGTCACGAACGCCATTGGTCAGCAGTTCAGTCACTTCGCTGGAACCGGAAACGTACGGCTCCACGCCAAGGAAAGTATCGATACCTGTAGCCACTACATAATTTCCGATGGAAACCGCTTTTTCTGACATCCATTCCGGAGCACATCCTACAACCGGAAGCTGAGAAATATTTACATTTCCGATCTTCGCAAGCTCAGCCACAAGAACCATCATACGGGAGATATCCACACAGGATCCCATATGCAGAACCGGCGGAATATCAGCCAGTTCGCAGACACGTTTCAGACCTGCGCCGCAGAGATCCTTGGCACGTTTGTCCATCAGGCCTGCTCTTGCAGCTGCCTGTGCGGAACATCCGGAAGCTACGACGATAACATCATTTGCGATCAGTTTTTTCATCAGCTCGATATGAGCGGTGTCCGGACGTACTTTCGGGTTGTTACATCCTACCATTGCAACAGCACCGCGGATAACGCCGGAAGCCACACACTGCCACAGCGGCATCAGAGTACCGGTCTCGTCTACCTGAGAGTTGGTAACACCGTCCAGAGTCTTGATGATCGCCTCAACAGAATATCCTACGGTAGCATTTTGTTTCATGTTCGGAATATGTACCAGCTCCGGTTTTCTGTTCTTGAAGTTTTCAACTGCCATCTTTACGATCGCTTTTGCGTTCTCGCCGGCTGTTTTCGCGTTAAAGCGGATGAATTCGGAATCCGGCATCTGAGCAATCGGAGATGTGGTGACAAATTTTGTATGGAAACATTTGCTCAGAGGTCCAAGCGCAGGGAAGATACACTGAACGTCTACAACGATTGCCTCACAGGCTCCTGTCAGAACCACGTTTTCCTGCTGCAGGAAGTTTCCTGCCATCGGAATGCCACGGCGCATAGCAACCTCGTTGGAAGTACAGCAGACACCGGCAACGTTGATGCCTTTTGCGCCCATTTCTTTTGCGTATGCGATCATTTCCGGATCATCTGCATACTCGCAGATCATCTCGGACAGTGACGGATCATGTCCGTGTACGATGATGTTTACTTCATCTTCCTTCATAACACCAAGGTTTGCCTCGGTGTCTACCGGCTTCGGAGTTCCAAACAGAATATCAGAAAATTCTGTTCCCATCATGGAACCACCCCATCCGTCGGACAGACCGGAACGGAGTGACTGACGAATCAAAGCCTCCGGCTTGGAAGAACATCCCATATGAGTCATATGCATGGAACGAGAAACCTCACGGTCAATGGCATGCGGTGCGATTTCTTCTCTCTCCCAGATTTCCTGTGTATGTTCCGGAGCACGTTTCAGGAAACGCTGAGTTCCAAACGGCTTACCGTACTCCATCAGACCTGTCACTGCTACTTCATGAGCCAGATCATAGAGATCTTTGCCCTCGGTTTCAATATCCCACTCTTTTGCGATGCGGAACAGCTTCTCCGGATCTTTTACCTTATAGTTTCCGTCTGCAGATGATTCATACAACGTATGGCAGATTTCTCTTCCGTGATCCGAATGTGTCGCGGAACCGCCAGCCGTAAAGCGAAGGAAGTTTCTTCCTACAATACCGTGAACATCACATCCACAGATACCTCTTGGCGCTTTCGGAGTAATTCGGCACGGACCCATCGTACAGATTCGGCAGCACACACCTTCCTCGCCGAATTTACAATGCGGAGTCTGGTTTTTCACACGAAACTGCCATGCGTCAGCGCCAACTTTTGCACCCGTCTCCAGCAAACGGTTGGTCGCCTGCTCAAATTCCTCTACGGTCGTCAATTTGAATTCACTCATTATGATCCTCCTTAAAATAATCTTTTTTGATTACTTCCTTTCTTCTAATGATGTAACTTCATATTATGAAAAACTTTATCGGACATCCCATCCTCCCCGATCGGATATCCGAGCGCTACGATATCCCTCCGATATCCGCATACCGGAGGGATACGCACTCCCGATCTTTACAGATCCAGATTCTTTACAATTTCCTTCAGCGCCGCGCGCACCGGTGAATCTTCCGGCAGCGTCACGGTAGGTTTCCCGTCACAGTCATATTCGTAAACCATATCATCGTGAGGCACTACGCCGAGAAGATGAAGTCCCTGCTTCTCGATCTCTTCTCTTGTACCTTCGTTGAGCACTCCGCCGGGCGCACGGTTCACGATCAGTCCGATCGTCTTCGGCTTCATATCACATTCCCGGATCAGTTCTGCAATCCTTGCCGCAGCCTGCACCCCTCTTCGGGAACAGTCGCTGACCAGGATCGCGGTATCCATGCCCGGAAGGATTCCACGGCTGATATGCTCCATACCTGCCTCATTGTCCACAACCATATACGGGTAATGGGGATACAGTCTGGCAAGCTGTGTCTGAAGAAGTCCGTTTACGTAGCAGTAACATCCTTTTCCCTGGGTTCTTCCCATCACAAGCAGGTCGAAGTCATCATCTTCCACCAGTGCGCTGTTGAACTTGAACTCCGCGTAATCCGCTTTGCTCATTCCTGCCGGGATCGGGTTGTCCTTTGCCATTTCCGCGCGGGCGATCTCCTCGCGGATATCTCCGAGGGTTGCGTCCACTTCCACGCCGAGCACCTCGTTCAGATTGGAATTTGCATCTGCGTCTACTGCAAGAACCGGTCCTTTGCCCTGCTCGCACAGATACTGGATCAGCATACCGCAAAGGGTTGTCTTACCTACGCCGCCTTTTCCTGCAATCGCTATTACATGTGCCATAAATCAGATGCCTCCTGAATTTGAATTTTAAACAAGGGTACGAAGTCCTGATCTGTCAATGATCTCAGATACGTCTTTCCACTTGTTCAGTGCGTACAGATGGATACCGTTAACGCCAAGCGCGCGGTACTCATCAATCTGTTTGATCGTATATTCGATACCTTCTTCTTTGAACTCTTTTACTTTCTTGTCATAGAAGGTATCATATGGGTTGCCATCCGCATCCTTTGCGTTGAACGGATTCGGGAACAGCCAGTGTCTTGAAATCAGTCTGGACAGTTCACGGTCCATCACACAGCCATTGCGGGACAGCGCCATATTGATGGTAGCTGCCTGATCAAGGATCGGCATGATTCCTACATCTACCGGCATGGTTACACCAGCTTTGCGGATTCCGTCCAGCCAGCGTTTAAACTGCTCCATATCCCAGCACAGCTGAGTCATGATATAGTCAGCTCCGTTGTCCTGTTTCTGTTTCAGAACTGCAATATCAGCCTCCAGGCTGCGGCAGGCGATATGGCCTTCCGGAGAACCAGCTACTGCGATCTCGAATTTGTCACCGTACTGATCGCGGACAAACTTTACAAGATCTGTCGCATAATCAAAATCTCCGCAGGTGGTTGTCTCGCCAAGAGGAAAATCTCCTCTGAGTGCAAGCATATGATCTACACCATCTGCCAGATACTGATCCAGCTGTTCTTTAATTCCTTCCTTGGTGTTGCGAATAACTGTAAAATGAGTAACCGGAATCGTGCCTGCCTTCTGGATCATCTGGCATACTTCCCTGTTGGCTCCTACATTTCCGCCGCCTGCACCATATGTACATGAAATATATTCCGGTTTGTACTTGCATAAATGTTCAATGGTTCCCGGAAGATTTTCCATCCCCTTCTCTGTTTTCGGTGGGAAAAGCTCGAAGGAAAGAAGTTGTTTTTCCTTCATCATTTCTGATAATTTCATGACTGCATACCTCCGCATGTTAAAATTTATAAAAAGCTTTAAAAGCTAAGCTTTTCTTCCGCTTGTTCTGTACATATTATATTGCTTCAGTCACACTGAAGTTTGACAACGCTGTTCGCAAGATCCACCATCAGGATCCGCCCCTGTACTCTTGTCTCGTCTCCCATGATATCACGGATCGTCACATACTCCCCGTCTACATCAATACGGCTGACATTTTTACAGATCACTGTGTTGTCCGGTTCTTTATATACTGTTGCAAGACACATCTTCGGTCACGCCTCCTTCAACTGCTCTTTTACAAGTGTCAGAGCAAGACTTAAACGCATATTTCCTTTCTGGAAATCAGACACGCCCTCCCGGATCTGTTTCGCAGCATCCGCGAGTCCGGCCTTCTCCAGTTTATCCGCCATCTCATCCAGTTCCGCCGCATGATGCTCATTGTGCTGCAGCATATACGTGAGAAGCGCCACATTTTCATCTTTGCATTCGCCTTCGCAGTGCTCATGGCACCCGTTTCCACAATCATGGCTGTGAGAATGTTCGTGAGAATGTTCATGGTGACCGCCATGAGGAACGGGATTTCCATTCTCATCATGTAATAAATGCATAAAATCCTCCTTTTTTTATGCGTTCCATAGGCAGAATGCTTATGGAATGACAAATTTATATCAATTCGATTGTATTATACTCTATTTCTTTTTCAAAATCAATACAACACTTTGCAAAACAGCGTCAAAGTTTTTTAACATTCTTGCTGTAGTTTCTTTATATTTTTGTGGTAAAATAAGCTAAATCTTATATATGGAATTATATCTTTTGCCGAACAGGAAGTATCACCTTATTAATTCAAAAAGTATGGAGGTTGAACCGAAATGAATACAGAATTTTCTACCGTCACTTTAAATGACGGCTTCCGTATGCCGGTGCTTGGTCTCGGTGTTTACAAGGCACTGGGCGAAGGCGAGGTGGAACGGGCGATCGCCCATGCCGTCAACACCGGTTACCGGCTGATTGATACCGCATCTGTCTATAAAAATGAGGAAGGCGTCGGCCGTGGCATCAGCGCCTGTTCCGTCTCCCGGGAAGAACTTTTCGTCACCACAAAAATCTGGAACAACGCCCAGCGGATGAACGATGTGGAGGGAGCCTTTCACCGCAGCCTTGACCGGCTGAAACTGGATTATGTGGATCTGTACCTGATCCACTGGCCGGTTCCGGGATGTTACACACAGACCTGGAAGGCTCTGGAAAAAATCCAGGCTTCCGGCCGCTGCCGTTCCATCGGCGTCAGCAATTTTGAGGAACCGCATCTGCAGATGCTTTTTGAAATGTCCGGTGTGGTTCCGGCAGTGAATCAGATCGAATGCCACCCGCTCTGGAACAGAAAACCACTCGTCACCTACTGCCAGCAGCACAACATCGCCGTTCAGGCTTACGCACCGCTGGCGCGCGGCCTCTACCTGAACCGTGAAATCATCCTTCAGCTTTCGGAAAAATATGGAAAGACTCCCGCTCAGATCGGCCTGCGCTATCTGGTACAGCGGGGTATCTGTGTCATACCGAAATCCACAAATCCTGACCGTATCTCAGAAAACGCGGATATTTTCAATTTTACGCTTTCCGATTTGGATATGGATCTGATTGACTCAATGGACGAGCAGTTCCGAAGCGCTTCCATTCCGGAAGATATGATCGGACAGGGTGTACACTGACCATCAGCAAAATTTTTAATGTCGTTTCCATATGATGATCTATAAAAAAGAAAGGGGCGGTTCAAAAACTTATTGTTGTTTTCGAGCCGCTCCCTTTCTTTTTCCTGATCCTTCTTTTTTATGCTTCTTTATTTTTCCCTGTTTCCGGCAGTCTCCCACAATTCCGGAGCCAGTTCATCTTTCTTTACCCTCTGCATCAGTTCATCCACTGCCAGACGCGGGGATTTGTCATCGAACAGTACCTCGCCCACCGCCTGAATGATCGGCGTCTCAATCCCGTATTTTTCCGACAGTTCCAGACCTGCACGGGCGGAATGAACACCCTCAACGATCATTTTGACTTCATCCATCGCTTCCTGCATCGTATAACCTTTGCCGATCAGATAACCAGCTTTACGGTTGCGGCTGTGTACGGAAGCACAGGTAACAATCAGATCTCCGATTCCGGAAAGCCCGTAAAACGTTTCCGCCCGTGCGCCCATCGCAATGCCAAGACGGGTGATCTCTGCGATTCCCCGGGTGATCAGTGCTGCTTTCGTATTGTCTCCGTAACCGAGACCGTCTGCGATTCCCGCAGCCAGCGCGATGACATTCTTCAGAGAACCGCCCAGCTCGATGCCGAGGATATCCGGACTGGTATATACGCGAAAGACCGGATTCATGAAGATGTTCTGCACATAGAGTGCTGTGTCTCTGTCCCCGGCTCCCGTGACGATCGTCGTTGGAAGTCCTCTGCCCACCTCTTCCGCATGGCTTGGTCCGGACAGAACCGCCACATTTGCAAGCGGAATTTCCTCTGAGATAATATCGCTCATCGTCATCAAGGTATCTGCTTCAATGCCTTTCGCCACATTGACGATCAGCTGTCCTTTTCTGATCAGAGGGGCAATCCTACGGGAAGTGCTCCGCACATACGGCGAAGCCTTTGCCATAACCAGCAGATCCCGGTTCGACAGCGCCCGTTCCATGTCCGTTGTAAATTCCATTTTCTCCGGCAGCGGAACGCCCGGCAGTTTCGTCAGATGTTCCCGTTTTTCCTGGAGCATCCGGATCTCTTCTTCGTTCTCTGAACAGACGGTCACCTGATGTCCATTGTTATACAGCAGCAGTGCAAGCGCAGTTCCCCAGCTTCCTGCACTGATGATACTGATCTTCGCCATAGATTACTTCCTTCCTTTACTGCTTAAATAGGTTTTCCGCTCGGTTCCGCTGAGAAGACGCCGGATGTTTTCCCGGTGCTTCCACACTGCCAGTATGGTCAGAAGCACGACAATTATGTACATCTCATAGAGATACTCTGCCGGCATTGCGAACAATCCCATCTGTCCCAGAATCAGCGTTCCGATCAAAAACACCGCATAAACTACCAGCGACCCAAGCGAAACATAATGCGTCGTCAGAAAAACAACGATAAACAGCACCAGCGCAGCGATCGTAATCCTCCAGTCGAAGGAAAGGATCAGACCTGCGGTCGCGGCAATTCCCTTACCCCCGCGGAATTTCAGATAGAACGGAAAATTATGTCCAAGGATGGTTCCAGCCGCCGCATAGACCGCCAGCAGCCGGATCATATCCGGATATGTCTTCCCAAACAGCAGATGCACCAGAAGTACAGCGAACACACATTTGAAGCAGTCTCCGAAAAACGTGATCACTCCCGCCTTTGTTCCCAGCGTACGCAGGGCGTTGGTCGTCCCTGCGTTTCCGCTTCCATAATTTCTGATGTCAATTCCGTGAAGTCTTCCATAAATATAAGAGGTCTGAAACAGGCCGAAACAATATCCGATCAACAGACAAATTACCCTAACCATTGCATTACTGCTCCTTCTCTTTTCTTTCCCGGATGATAAACCGAAGGGATGTTCCCTTGAATCCGAATGCCTCCCTGATCTTATTCTCCAGATAACGGGTATAGGAGAAATGCATCAGTTCCTTATCGTTGACAAAGATCACAAAGGTCGGCGGCTTCACAGATACCTGTGTCATATAATAAATCTTCAGGCGCTTTCCACGGTCTGACGGCGGCTGCTGCATCGCCATCGCCTCTGTAAGGATCTCGTTGAGCACACCCGTCTGGATCCGCAGCGTCTGGTTTTCCAGCACCATATCGATCGTATCAAAAAGCTTCTGTGTTCTCTGTCCGGTTTTCGCAGAAATGAAAATAATCTCCGCATACGGCATATAAGAAAGCGTATTTCTCACTTTCTCCGTGAAACGGTAGATGGTCTTGTCGTCTTTTTCCAGCGCATCCCACTTATTTACCGCGATCACAATACCCTTTCCGCGGTCATGGGCGATACCGGCAATTTTGGCATCCTGCTCCGTCACGCCTTCCAGCGCGTCGATCATCATCACCACAACATCGGCACGCTCCACAGCGGCGACGGTGCGGATAATACTGTATCTTTCCAGTTCTTCTTTGATCTTGCTCTTTCTTCGGAGTCCTGCTGTATCAATGAAAACATATTCCCTGCCGTTGTGAACGATGGTGGTGTCCACCGCATCCCTCGTGGTTCCCGCAATATCTGATACGATCACGCGGTTTTCACCCAGCAGCTTATTGACAAGAGAAGACTTACCCACATTTGGCTTTCCAACGATCGCAACATGGGGAATTTCTTCTTCCTCCTCTTTTTCCCCGCTTTCCGGAAAATGCTTGACCACCTCATCCAGCATATCGCCGATCCCCAGTTTTCCGGATGCGGAGATCGGCATCGGTTCGCCGATTCCCAGATTATAAAATTCATAGACTTCCATCATCTGGCGTTCAAAGTTGTCCACTTTATTGACGGCCAGAACCACCGGCTTGCGGCTGCGCCGGAGCATATCCGCCACCTTTGCGTCCGCATCCACCAGACCCTGGCGCACGTCGGTGATAAAGATGATCACATCCGCAGTGTCGATGGCAATCTGTGCCTGTTCCCGCATCTGTGACAGGATGATATCCTTGCTTTCCGGTTCGATACCGCCGGTATCCACCAGTGTAAAGGTATGGTTCAGCCAGTTGACATCCGCGTAAATACGGTCCCTGGTCACACCCGGTGTATCTTTTACAATCGAAATATTTCCACCCGCCAGCGAATTAAACAGGGTCGATTTGCCCACATTCGGACGGCCCACAATTGCTACTATCGCTTTGTTCATACATTACTCTCCTTTTATGTGTCCATTCATTCTTCTCGTTCAATACTGCGCAGACCAGATCCTTTCCAGGTTCATCCACCACCTGGATCCGGATGCCAAGTTCGCGCTCCACGTCTTCCACGGTAACATCATCCAGAAAAACATTTTCCCCTTCCCGGAGCATATTGCAGGGAAGAAGAAGTGTTTCGCCCAGAGGCTGATCTTTCAGCTGAGCAATCAGATCCTGCCCTGTGATCAGTCCGGAAACGGTAATCATCTCTCCAAAGAAATCATTGCGGATCGGATAAATCTTTACCTGAACCTTTGGATATTTTCTTCGGATCCTCTGCATCAGCCGTTCCAATGTGGGGGCGGCAAGCTTTCCGGTTGCCAGAGAAATACGGATCTCTCTGTCATCTCCGGAACGTTCTTCCAGCTCCTGCTCCACCTCTTCCTCCAGAAGCCGGAGCATTCCCACGCCGTTTTCCAGCTGCAGATAACCGTCGTAGGATTCTTCTTCCGGAATCGGCTCCTCCGCCAGCAGATACCATTCGTCGCTGGCATGGATAAAGTGCAGCCCCCAGGTCTCATACAGTTTTTCCTGCCACCGCCGGATCACCCGGAGTACCTCCCGGGCATCTTCCTTCGCAAACGGCTCCAGCGGATATAAACCGTCCCGGTATTTGCTCAACCCCACCGGAACAACGGAGACACTCTTCAGATGAGGCAGATAAGCCGTCAGATCGGAAATACTCCGCTCCAGTTCCTTTCCGTCATTCAGCCCCTTGCAGAGAACGATCTGTCCATTCATTTCAATTCCAGCGTCGAACAATCTTTTTACCTTATTTAATGCGTCGCCGGCGAAACGGTTATGGAGCATTTTGCACCGAAGCTCCGGATTGGTGGTCTGAAAAGAAATGTTGATCGGTTCCAGACGGTAACGAATGATCCTTTCAATATCTCTATCGCTCATATTTGTCAGCGTCACATAATTTCCCTGAAGGAAAGACAGCCGTGAATCATCATCTTTAAAATAAAGCGTCGGCCGCATTCCGGGAGGCATCTGGTCGATGAAGCAGAACACACAGTTGTTCCGGCAGGAACGGTATTCGTCCATCAGACTGTTCTCAAAAACAATCCCGAGATCCTCGTCGTATTCCTTGTCAATTTCCAGAACCCATTCCTCGCCGTTGGTCCTTCGGATGCCCAGCTCGATATAGGTATCGTTGATCTGGTAATGGTAATCAAACACATCCTCAATCTTCTCGCCGTTCACCGTCAGCAGTTCATCTCCCGGAACCAACTCCATTTCCTCTGCAATACTTCCCGGTTCTATACTTTTTATGATATGCCGGTTCTGTGTCATTCCTCTCTCTTCCTCCGTCTGCCGCCGTGTGACCGTTCATTCAGCGGAACGGTTACGGCCTCTTTTTTCCTCTGTCTTCTGGACAGCCTGCTATTTATAATAGCAACTTACTTCACAAAAAGCAAGGTTTCTTTCCATTTTCACTTGACGTGCCTTGTAAAAGAATGTTATAAATAAGTTGATAAATTGTAAAAAATAGTCACTTTTGGAGGTTTCTATGGCAAATTTAGACTTACTGGAAAATTCAATTCCGGTAGCACCATTAAAAATAGCGGCTCTCAAAGGCTGTACAGAAATGGCGAACACGGTTAACAACTATCTGGTGGAATTCCGTAAAGAGCTGGTCAAACGTCAGGCAAACGGCGTAAACTGGTCAGGCTACGCCGAGGATTCCTATCTGATCGACTGTGAGTGTCCGCGTTTCGGTTCCGGAGAGGCAAAGGGAAAGATCAACGAGTCCATCCGAGGCGTGGATCTTTTTATTCTTGTAGATGTATGCAACTACAGTATTACCTACAAAGTGTGCGGTTACGAAAATCATATGTCCCCGGACGATCATTATCAGGATCTGAAACGTATCATCGCCGCAGCTACAGGAAAGGCACATCGTATCAATGTCATCATGCCGTTCCTCTACGAAGGCCGTCAGCATAAACGTTCCAAACGCGAATCTCTGGACTGCGCTCTGGCGCTGGAAGAGCTGATGAATATGGGGGTTTCCAACATCATCACGTTCGATGCCCACGATCCGCGTGTCATGAACGCAATCCCTCTGGGCGGGTTTGATAATTTCATGCCTACCTATCAGTTCCTGAAAGCGCTGATCAGTTCCGTGCCGGATCTGAAGCTGGATAACGACCACCTGATGATCATCAGCCCGGATGAGGGAGCAATGTCCCGTGCGGTATACTTTTCCAATATCCTCGGCGTTGATATGGGTATGTTCTACAAACGCCGTGACTACTCTACCATCGTCAACGGTAAAAACCCGATTGTCGCTCACGAATTCCTGGGTGATTCCATTCACGGAAAAGACGCGATCATCATCGACGATATGATCTCTTCCGGAGAAAGTATGCTGGATGTGGCAAAACAGATGAAAGAACGCGGCGCAAATCGTGTCTTTGTCTGCACCACATTCGGACTGTTCACAGATGGACTGGAAAAATTCGATGAGTACTATCAGAAAGGATATATCAACAAGGTGATCACAACAGACCTGACCTATCGTACCCCGGAGTTGCTGTCCAAACCGTGGTATGAAGCGGCTGAAATGGGCAAGTATATGGCAAGCATCATTGATACTCTGAATCATGACGTTTCGGTAGAGAAGGTACGTTCCACTACCGAGAAGATCACCAAGCTGCTGGCAAAGCACAGATAAGCAGGCCGCAGCTAGCAAAATAAAACAGGGCAGGATGTCCGCTCCTTACCGGGGAACTGGATATCCTGCCCTTTCTTCTGCCTTATATTTGTCTTGCATTTATCTTAAATGTTCCTGCTTTCCCAGTCTTCAATCCCGAAAAACAGTCTGTGCATTTATTCTTCGATCCAGAGAAAGGCTGCAAGATTCCCCCGTTTTCCGCCTGTGGCTCTATGAGAAAACAGCGCATCCGGGTTGCAGCAGGTGCAGAGATTCGGCATCTGGATCTGAGATTCTGGAACGCCGGATTCCAGAAAAATCTGGTAATTGGCTTCCCAGAGATTCAGCTGGTATTTACCGTTTGGTTTCCGGTAAAACAGACGACTGTGGACCTCTTCGGGAAAAGTCTGTGCGAACTGCTCGGTCACATCTTCGCTGACTTCGTAGCAGTCCTGGCAGATAGAGGGTCCGATTGCCGCCAACAGCTCTGACGGATTCGTACCAAAGACTTTCTGCATTTCCCGGATCGTTGCCGCTGCCATTTTATGTACGGTGCCTCTCCATCCGGAGTGGGACAGGCCGATGGCACGGTGTACCGGATCCACAAAATACAGAGGAACACAATCCGCATAAAAAGTCGCCAGCACAACGCCCGGGGTGTCCGTGATCATGCCGTCGATCTCATGAAAGCTGCGCGGGCGGGTGATGCCGCTGCCACAGTCTTCTTTTCCCACACACCGGACATTGGTGGTGTGGGTCTGGTCGGAAGTTACGATAGTTTCAAAATCAAATCCCGCCGCTTCCGCAAAACGCCGGAAATTTTCGGTAACGTGTTCCGGATCGTCTCCTCTGGAGTAGCTTAAATTCATCGAACTCCAAATCCCTTCACTCACTCCGCCTTCCCGCGTGGAAAATGCGTTTCTGATGCCCGGGCATTGCTCCAGAAGCGGATAACTCAGCCAGGTAATTCCATTCTTCTGCCTGACCTGCGGCTTTGGGGCGTTCTCGTCTTTCCATCGTAGGTTCATTTGTCTTTTCCTCCTACTACAATATATTTATGGTTAATATCCCTTACAGCCAGTAAGGAAT
>ERZ1036420.208-NODE-208-length-71141-cov-4.623358_pt1 | contig 71141 bp, 64 predicted proteins | sample MGYA00514220_ERZ1036420 | MGnify/ENA primary metagenome ERZ1036420 (study PRJEB33795, sample SAMN09464938) | human gut metagenome | host: Homo sapiens | place: USA: Stanford, California | collected 2016-10 | study: EMG produced TPA metagenomics assembly of the...
AAAGAATAAGTCTGTAAGCTGTTTTTCTTGCTTACAAACTTATTATACGAGGAGGGTGTGATTGCGCTGGTATTCGGCGGATCTGTGGCAAAGCACATGGAGCGGGAGGATTCCGATATTGACGCGATGGTGATCGTGACAGAGGAATTTTATGAACGGAAGAGAAAGGTCAATTGTATTGCGGAATGTATTTCCATGGGAGACTGTGCGTATCCCGGGGGCTACTTTGATGTAAAATATATGACAAAGGACTATATCCGGGACGCGGCGGAAAAAGGAAGCGAGCCCACAAGAAATTCCTTTATCGGCTCTCATGTATTGTTTTCCGCGGACGAAGAGGTGACGGAACTGGTAAGAAGGATCCCGGTTTTCCAGAAGCAGGAGTTTGAAGAGAAGATGCTTTCTTTCTTCAGTAATCTTCAGCTGAATTATAATTACTTCTGGAAAGCCTGCAGGCCGGAGGGCTATATGAAACTTAAGGTCGCTTCTGAAATCGTGTACAGTCTGTACCGGATGGTACTGCAGGAAAATGAGATTCTGTTCCCGTGCAACCGCCGCCTGGAGCAGTTTGTGAAACTGGCGCCGGATCAGCCGGAGCATCTGGTAGAATATTGCGAGGAATTCTGCCGTACCCTGGAGGATGATCCCCTGGACAAGGCGTTGGAAGCGTGGAAGGCATGGACTCATTACCAGTATCCAACAGATTCCGCAGTCTGCCAGAGCCGCTACTGTGATGACTTTGAACAGTGGTGGAGAGTTAGTTCCCCGACCGCTGGTCAGTGAATGGTAAATATAACCGCCAGGATTAAAAAACTGGCGGTTATACTTATGTCTGGAATGAAAAAAAGGAGTGGCCATCCGGACAACGGAACGGTTACGGAAAGGATTCAAATATGTCGAAGATCATAGAAATTACGGATTTCCATGCGCCGGAACTGGATATCTACGCAAGACTCACAGAAGGACAGCTCCTGAACCGACATGAACCGGAAAAAGGGATGTTTATCGCGGAAAGCCCGAAAGTGGTCGAGCGGGCTCTGGATGCAGGATACCTTCCGGTTTCTTTTCTTGTGGAACACAGGCATCTGGAAAGCCAGGCGAAGGATCTGATCTGCAGGTGTCCGGAAGTTCCGGTGTATACCGCCGAATTTGATGTGCTGACGCAGCTGACCGGCTTTCAGCTGACCAGGGGCATGCTGTGCGCAATGCATAGGCGACCGCTGCCGTCTGTGAAGGAAATCTGTGCCGGTGCAAAACGGATCGCCGTCCTGGAAAATGTGGTAAATCCTACCAATGTGGGAGCGATTTTCCGCTCTGCTGCGGCTTTGCATGTGGACGCTGTGCTCCTGACAGAGGCGTGCAGCAACCCATTGTACCGCCGTTCCATCCGTGTCAGCATGGGAACGGTCTTTCAGGTACCCTGGACTTACCTGACCGGAGAGACCGCCTGGCCGCATCCGGGTATCGATGTACTTCGTGAGATGGGATACCGGACAGCGGCGCTGGCGCTTTGTGACGATTCTGTCCGCCTGGACGATCCCCGACTTGCGCAGGAGGAACGGCTGGCGATCATTCTCGGAACGGAGGGGGATGGTTTGGCGGACGTTACGATCGCAGAAAGCGACTATACCGTCCGCATCCCTATGGCACATGGTGTGGATTCGCTGAATGTGGCGGCGGCAAGTGCGGTTGCTTTCTGGCAGTTGTGTTCACAGCATGTGGAAGACGGCAAGTAATCCGGAAAGTCGTTCTTATAGAAGCAATCGTTTCTCTGGCGGAATAATTTCTGACAGAAAAAAGACGTAAGAATTTATTAAAGACTTTTATGAAGATCCATGATAGGATAGAAGAAAGAAACGGAGAGAGGACAACAGGATGAAAGAAACAAATATACTGGTCGTTGACGACGAAAAAGAAATTGCTGATCTTCTGGAAATCTATCTGATCAGCGACGGATTTCAGGTAAAGAAAGCCTACAGCGCAGCGGAAGGACTGAAGATGCTGGAGGAACAGTCTATTGATCTGGTTCTTCTGGACGTGATGATGCCGGATATGGACGGGATCACCATGTGCCGAAGGATCCGCGAGACGAACAATATTCCGATTATTATGGTGAGTGCCAAGACACAGGAACTGGATAAGATCGTGGGGCTGACCAACGGTGCGGACGATTACGTTTCCAAGCCGTTCAATCCTTTGGAGCTGATGGCAAGGGTCAAATCACAGCTCCGCCGCTACCGGGAACTGAATCCGTCCCGTCCCCAGGAAAATCAGGATGTGATCCGGCTGAAAAATCTGGAGATCAACAAGGTTACCCATCAGGTGGTATGCTACGGGGAAAATGTCAAACTGACGCCCATTGAGTTTGACATTCTGTATCTGCTGGCATCCAATCCGGGCCGTGTGTTCAGCACCGATGAGATCTTTGAGCGCGTCTGGCATGAAAAATTTTATGAGGCAAACAATACGGTCATGGTACATATCCGGCGCCTGCGCGGAAAGATGAAGGATGACACAAGAGAAGAAAAAATCATCACAACTGTCTGGGGAGTGGGATATAAAATTGAAGCTTGATTTTATCAAAACATTCGGAGAACGCGTTGTTGTTTATCTGATCGCCTGCGCGGGCATTACGCTGGGCGCGGTCCTTGCGGTGGCATGGGTGATCAATTCCGTGGAACGGTATCTGCGGAACAGCGGATATCGCAGTGTGATGCTTGGACCTGACGGACTCCGTCCGGAGGCGCGCTTCTTCTTTCTGGTGGTTATAGCGATCCTTACGTTTTCTGTCAGTTTTTACCTGATGATCCGCAGACATATCCGCTATATCAACCGGCTGGCGGAAAAAGTTCGTGAGATTTCCGAAGGAGATCTGGATCACCCGGTGGAAGTATATGGAAACGATGAATTTGCGTCGATGGCGGTGAGCCTCAATGCTATGCAGAAGAACGTCAAGCAGCTGATGGAAAAGGAACGGATGGCAGAGCACACCAAGAACGATCTCGTTTCGTCGGTAGCGCATGACCTGCGCACTCCGCTGACTTCCATTATCGGATATCTTGGGTGGATACGGACACAGAAAGACCTGGATGATGCCACAAGAGAAAAGTATATCGAGATTGCCTACAGCAAGGCACTGCGGCTGGAGCAGCTGACCAACGAACTGTTTGGTTTTGTCAAGCTGGAGCACAACGAAATGACCCTTCGGACAGCAAAACTTGACCTGATCCAGCTGATGGAGCAGATGCTGGACGAGATGACGCCAAGTTTTGTCCAGAATGATCTCAGCGTGAGGTTTCAGCATACGGACGAGACGATGGTGATCGAGGCGGACGGTGAGCTGCTGGCGCGATTGTTTGCCAATTTGCTGAATAATGCGGTAAAATACGGAAAAGAAGGCAAACAGGTGCGTGTGGAAGTGGAAAAGAGCGGTGTGTATGCCGTGACGAGGGTCATCAATTACGGCCGTGTGATACCGAAGAATGAACTGGATGCCATTTTCCGGAAGTTTTACCGGACGGAACAGTCGCGGTCCAGAGATACGGGAGGTACCGGGCTTGGGCTCGCCATCGCGGAGCAGATCGCGGAGCTCCATCACGGACGGATACGGGTCAAAAGTGACCTGCAGGGAACGGTCTTTGAGGTGGAACTGCCGATGCGCCAGACAGAAGAAGAGGAAGCGTTATGAAAGAAATCCTGAAGAAGAAAAAAAGAGGTTGGACAGCGCTGCTGTGCGTGTTTCTGCTGCTGGGAATGATTCCGGCAGCAGTTTATGGTTATGAGAGAAATTCTGCTGTACTGAGGTCCGTGAACAGCGGGCAGGCGGAGCCGTTTCAGATTACAATGGAATGCGGATGGAAAGGGATGAACAGGGACAGCATGGAGGTTCCGGCGACCGTTTCTGTTTCCAACCAGGGACCGGAATTTCACGGAACCCTGAAGGTGACCATTTCCGTAGAGGCAGAAGCAGGAGGCGGGGTGTCCTCGCGCTTTTTGGAGCAGCTTCTTGTGGGTGTCCGCTCCGCATCGTCAGAGAGGAACCAAACGTATACTTATGAGCTTCCGGTGGAAATCCCGCAGAATGGTACGGTGGAAAAAGAACTGGCTCTGGAACTGATCCAATACAATCAGACAACTGCCGTCATTACCCTGGAGGATCAGACAGGAAAAACAGTTTATGAAACACAGAAGGATCTTTCCAGTAATGATATGTTTGCGCCCCGGATCACAATAGGTGTTCTGGAAAAAGAGGACAGCTGTGCTTCCAGAATTGACGGGATGGAAATCGAGGGATATCAGATTCAGGCGGTCAGTATTCTTCCGGAGGATTTGACTGTGGAGATGGCGGAAGCGGAAACGCCGGACATGATCCTGCTTCTGGACACTTCCCGCGGCTCTCTGGAGGAATCCCAGCGTCAGAATCTGGAACGGTGGGAGGCAGGAGGAGGCGTTGCAGTTGATTTCCAGGATGGGGTTTATCGGGAACTGGATCCTACCGGCATCCTTGGAAACACAATGGAGCAGGTGATGCGGGCAGAACCGGAAAAAATGGTTCAGATCCTGTTGTCTCAGGATGTGATCGACCGGCTTCCTTCCGTTCAGGGAGCGTACTATGGTCTGGACTATGGGAATAGCTGGCTTTTGGAGGGAACTCCCATCCGGAAACAGCCGGGCAGTGTGCTGTTTATCAGTCTGATCGTGGGGTACGCGGTTTTGGCTGGTCCCGCTCTTTATTTGATCCTGAAGAAGCGTAAGAAAAGATATTTTCTTTGGACAGGAATCTGTGCGCTGTCCCTGGTCTTTGTTCTTCTGATCGGAGTGCTTGGAAATTCGACGGCAATGAAAGCGCCTGTGATCGTTTATAAAAATTCGCTGTATCAAAACGGTTCCGTCGTGGAAGAAACGCTGAATTTTGAGATACAGGCTCCATATAACTCCAATGTTGAACTTTATCTGGATCCTTCTTATCAGATGAGTCCTGCCAATCTGCTGAGCAGTTATCCGATGGAGAAACCGGGAACAGCGCAGGAAGGCTTTGAGCAGGTGCGGCTTCACTATGGGGAATCCAAAAATAAGATTGTAGTTTCCAATCAGCCTGCTTTTGCCCTTAATGCCTTTGTGCTTTCCAGGGATCTTCCGATGGAGACGGAAGGGCTGACCAGCGATCTGACCTGGATGGACGGCGTGCTAAACGGTACCGTATCCAACCAGACGGAGTATTTACTGGAAGACTGTGTACTGATGCTGCCGGGACATATGGCGTATATCGGGAAACTTGCGCCGGGAGAGACGATGGAATTGAAAGACCTGGAAGCAGACAGTGTCAGGGACAGCTCCCAGTGGCTGGTACAGAAACTGGGTGATAACGAAAAAACAAACGCGTTTGCTGCCCAGACCGGAATATGGAATATCAATCGGACTTCGGACAGCCTGCTGATCGGCATTGTGACGGACAAGGAGGAAACCTTTCAGCTGTACTCAGGTTATGAAACCAATGGAAATACCTTCTATACAGCTTCTGCTTCTGTAAAATGTCAGAATGAAAGCGGAGTCCGTTATTGCCCATACGCCCAGCAGTATTATTCTCTGGATCAGCAGGCATTCTCTTATAATAATTATCCGGGAAGCCTGACCATGTCCGGACAGCAGATGGAAGTCACTTATTATCTTAATGCGGCATACGAAGAGGATTATCTGAGAGACCGATGCCTGGCTGTGTTGTTCCGGCAGATTTTCGTTGATCCGGAGCACTTGGATGCGATGAGCGAGGATGAGGTGAACAGCAGTCTGGAGTATATCCATTCGCTGATGCAGGATACGGAAGAACTTCTGTCTTATCAGGAAAATCAGGTGATCGGCCTGGAGTTTGCGAAGCCGGAGGTTCTGGCGGAAGAATGGGAAGCTTTTGATGGAATCATAGAGATTTATAATTACAGCACCGGTGCCTATGAAGAGCTGGAGGATTGGAAACTGGCGGACAGTTCTGTGAAAAACGGAATTCCATCTCCGTATTTTCTGGAGGGCAACCAAATGAAGGTAAGGTATACACTGGATGAAGAAGCGGTATCCTCAGAATATTATCAAAGGATGAGTTATCAAATGCCGGATCTGATCGTAAAGATGAGAGAAAACAGAGATTGGAAAAGGATTGTTGAAGAAAATTTTCCAGAAAATACAGAGGCGGCGGCTGAGAATGGATGAAGGAGGTGAGTGATATGCTCCGGATTGAAAAACTGTATAAAAAGTACAATAAAAGGGAAAATGCCCTCGACGGCCTGGACATGGAGGTGGCGAAAGGCGAACTGTATGGATTTGTGGGACCAAACGGGGCAGGGAAAACCACAACACTCCGGATCATCACGGGCCTTCTGAAGCCGGATGCAGGGCAAGTTTGGCTGGATGGTCAGAAAGTCGGTCAGGATATGAAGGTTCGGAAAAGCATGATCGGTTTTGTGCCGGATTTTTTCGGTCTGTATGAGAATCTGACCGTGATGGAGTATCTGGAATTTTTTGCCGCTTCCTATGGAATCTATCAGAAAGCGGGGACGGTACGAAGTCATGAGGTACTGGAACTGGTAAATCTTCAGGGGACGGAGGAGTGCTTTGTGGATGAGCTGTCCCGAGGTATGCAGCAGAGGCTTTGTCTGGCACGGGCGCTTTTGAACCGTCCCTGTCTCCTGGTCCTGGATGAACCAAATTCCGGATTGGATCCGCGAACCCGAAAGGAATTTCAGTTTTTGCTGCAGAATCTTCAGAAAGAAGGGTATACGATCCTGAACAGTTCGCATATCCTCTCAGAGCTTTCAGACATGTGTACCAGTATCGGGATCATTAATCAGGGTAAAATGGTGCTGCAAGGAAAAATCGATCATATCATGCTGTCCATTGACAGTTCCAACCCTCTGAGGATCACGGTTCTGAATAAGGTGGAACAGGCGGTACGCCTGATTCGCAGCAATCCGCAAGTGGAAAGGATTTCTGTGGATGAAAATAAGATTGCCGTGTGGTTTTCCGGGAGCAGGGAAGAAGAGGCAAGGCTGCTGAGCCAGCTGGTGGAGGCACAAATTCAGGTTGTGGCGTTCGCGCGGGAACAGAACAGTTTGGAATCCCTGTTTTTCCACCTGACCGACAATGCGAAAGGAGGCGGTGGCGTATGAATCGGAACCCGGTCTTTGAAAAAGAGATCAAGAGAAATACCAGATCCATCCGGATTTCATGGATTGTTTTTGGGTGTAATCTACTTCTTGGAGGGATTGCGCTGATCTGCTTTTTCGGTGAAAGCAGTGTCCTTGGTTACATGACGCCGACCAGCTACACCATTCCCATGCGTTGTTATATGTTGATGGCTTATCTGCTGTTTTTCCTCCTGCTGATGGCGGTGCCAGTGATCGCCGGTGCGTCGATCTCTCTGGAGAGGGAGAAACGCACGCTGGATCTTCTGCTGACGACGCATCTGAACCCGTGGCGGATTATTACCGGGAAACTGGAGGCATCGTTGAGTATTATTTTTGTGATTGCTTTTTCGGCACTGCCAGCTCTGTCGCTGATTATGGTATTCGGCGGTGTGGGACTGGCGGATCTGCTGATCCTGGTGCTGATCCTCCTGGTGTCTGGAGTTTTTATCGGGAGTATCGGGATCTGCTGTTCCGTTTTTTTTCGAAAGACAACGGTAGCCACGCTTATGTCCTATGTGATTGTCCTGCTTTTTGTTGTCGGTACAATCGGGGTGGTAGGGCTGGATTATTATCTGCAGGTTCTGCGGGGTCAGGGAACAGGGCTGATCGAAAATCCGAATGTGGGAGCCGCCATCTACCTGTTTCTGATGAATCCGTTCCTGACATTTTTTGGACTTTTGAGCCAGCAGATCGGGAGCGGCAGGGAGCTGATCCTTCTCTGTAATCTGTTTGGCGATTATGAGGGAGACTGGCTGGTACAGAATATGATCCCGGTGAGTGTGGCGGTGCAGCTTCTGCTGTCTGTGCTTTTCCTGGTTTTGGCGGGGAAGAAGCTGAATCCCATGAAAAAGTAAAAAGCGGAAAAAAGGAGAAAACTATGAGAAAGACGATTCTGGATTTTTCCGGAATCTACCGGGAACAGCCGTCCATGAAGGAATGGGCGGAGGATTATCTGGACGGTACCGGGTTGAGGGGGACAGACTGTTACTGTGATCCTGAGACGGAAAAAGAACTTGTCAGGCAGCTGGAAAAAATGCCTGCCGGCGGTATTCATCTGATGGATTCGGGAAATTATCATTATGTGAGCAAATTGTTCCTGGAAACCTGTGCCGGGGAAGTCTCCCTGGTGGTGCTGGATCATCATACGGATATGCAGCCTCCGGCGCTTCTGCCGGTACTGTCCTGCGGTTCCTGGCTGCTGGATACACTGCGGGAGAATCCCCGGGTGCGGCAGGTGTTTTTGATCGGTCCGCCGCAGGAAGCGCTGGACCAGATTCCGGTGGAGTGTCGGGAGCGTCTGCTGACGATCTCCCAGGAAGAACTGGGGGACGGAAGCTGGAGGGAGATCCTTGGGACATTCCGCACGGACTGGCCGGTCTACGTCTCAGTGGACAAGGATGTGTTGGCGCCGGAAGTCTGCCGGACGAACTGGGATCAGGGGACGATGAGGCTGGAAGAAATGATGGAGATTCTCCGATGGTTCGCTGGCGGGCAGCAGGTTGCAGGCGTGGATATCTGCGGGGAACCGGGTCACCGTGAAGCGCTTCCGGAAGAACTCAGGCAGAGCAGCAGAGTCACCAGATGCCTGGCAGATTTTTTTGACGGTCTTGACAAAAGGGAGAAAGAAGGGTAAGATGACAATATACCCGGACGGGGTATCAAAGACAGGAGGAAAAGAATGAGTCAGTGCTGTAATTGCTGCGGAGACTGTGAAAGAAAAAAAGTCCGCAATGAAAAAGAATACAAGGATCTGATCCATCGGCTGAAAAGGATCGAGGGCCAGGTGCGCGGTGTACAGGAAATGGTGGAGCAGGAACGGTACTGTGTGGATATTCTGACCCAGGTGTCGGCGATACAGTCTGCCCTGAACAGTTTCAACAAAGTGCTCCTTTCCAACCACATCAAGACCTGTGTGGTGGAGGATATCCGCGAGGGAAACGAAGAAGCGGTGGACGAACTTTGCAAAACCATCCAGAAGCTGATGAAATAACGGAAGTGTTTCCGGGCAATGGATCAGGAGAAAACCAAAATGACAGGAGGAAAGAAAAATGGCAACAGTATTAAAAACAGATATGCACTGTGAAAAATGTGTGGAGAGAATTACGAAGGCGATGGCAAAGGCAGAGTTGGATACCACCGTCAATCTGGAGGATAAAACCGTAACGGTAAACGGATGCCAGAACTGTGTCGCAAAGGCAAAAGAGATTCTGGACGACCTGGGATTCGAGGTAACAGAAGCATGAGAGCGTACGAGAGACTGATCGAATATGTAAAAGTACCGACACCCAGCGCAGAAGAAAGCACCACACATCCCACCAGTCAGTGCCAGTTTGATCTGGCGAACAAGCTGGTGGAGGAATTGAAAACGCTTGGCGCCGTGGATGTGCGTGTGGACGAACACTGCTATGTATACGGAAAGATTCCTGCCAGCGCAGGATACGAAGGAAAGACAAAACTGGGCTTTATCTCCCATATGGATACCGTTTCCGACTTTGCGGACCATGCGGTGCGTCCGCTGGTTCACCCGGATTATGACGGAGAGGATCTGAAACTGGGTGACAGCGGAAGAGTGCTGGAGAAATCCGTGTTCCCGCATCTTAGTGAACTGAAAGGACGCACATTGATCACCAGCGACGGAACCACGATCCTGGGCGCCGACGACAAAGCTGGAATCGCTGAAATTATGACCATGGTTGAGGAGCTGGAAAAGAGAGATATTCCTCATGGACAGATTTCCATCGGCTTTACGCCGGACGAGGAAGTGGGACAGGGTGCGGACCTGTTTGATGTTCCGGGCTTCGGCGCGGAATTTGCTTACACTGTGGACGGCGGCAGGGAAGGCGAGATCGAATATGAGAATTTCAATGCTTCCGGCGCAAAAATAAAGATTACCGGATTCAACGTCCATCCGGGAAGCTCCAAAGACACGATGATCAATGCCGCGGAGGTGGCGTGTGAGATCCAGAGCCTGCTTCCAGAGAAGGAGAATCCAAGATATACGGAAGGATATGAAGGATTTTATCATCTGACCGGAATGAAGGGCGATGTGGCATGCGCGGAGATGGAGTACATCATCCGTGACCATGACGCGGAAAAATTTGCAGCCAAGGAAGCTTACCTCAGGGAAGTGGCTGAAAAAATGAATCAGAAATACGGAAAAGGTACGGTGGAACTTGAGATCCACGAGCAGTACCGCAATATGGCGGAAAAGATCCAGCCGTGCTTCCATCTGATCGAGAACGCGCAGGAGGCCGCAAGAAGAGCCGGCATCCAGCCGCAGGTACTTCCTGTCCGGGGAGGAACCGACGGAGCGCGCCTCAGTTATATGGGCCTGCCATGCCCGAACCTGGGAACCGGCGGATATGCCTGCCACGGTCCCTATGAGCATGTCACTGCCGAGGGAATGGATCAGACCGTAGAATTGCTGCTGGAGCTGGTAAAGATCTACAGCGAGTAAACAGAGCGGAAAACTGCGGAACAAGAAACAAAAAGAGTACGAAAGAAAAATGTCCGGAAACAGGAACGAATGCATCTCTGTTTCCGGACATTTTTTATTTCCATAGGAAAGCAATTTCCTATGGAATGAAAAAGCTGCCAGAACTCTTTCTGACAGCCTTGGACAGTTCGTAGGGGAATCGAACCCCTGTTTCCGCCGTGAGAGGGCGGCGTCTTAACCGCTTGACCAACGAACCTTACAAAAGGTACTATACACCATCTTCCGGGAAAATGCAAGCACTTTTTTAAAATTTTTTCAAATTACTGAAAAAACAGAAAAAAGAGAAAATGAAACGGGAATTGAATTTTTGCGTTTCAAATGATATAATCTCAGTCTGTGTGCCGCGGCAGAGCCCGCAGATATCCTGGATAGTAACGGTTCAGCCAATTGAACGGTTACTCTGGATACAAACAGATGTTCGAAAAGGCTTGCAGGCATTTTTTGTATGTGTTATAGTGTAAGACAGTGATAAAATACGAAAGCAAAGGGGAAAATCATGTATCAGGGAGCGATTTTTGATCTTGACGGAACGATTCTGGATTCTATGCATGTATGGAGAGAGATTGATGCGGAGTTTCTGGGACGGCGCGGACTTGCGGTGCCGGAAGATTATCTGGAAGCCATCACGCCGCTTGGATTTGACAAGGCGGCGGAATATACGATCCGGAGATTTTCTCTTCCGGAGAGCCGGGAAGAAATTATCCGCGAGTGGTACCAGATGGCGCAGGAGGCCTATCAGAACCGGGTGGAACTGAAAGAGGGAGCCGGAGAATGGCTGAAGCATCTGAAAGAGAAAGGAATCCCCCTGGCGGTGGCGACGGCATCGGATGAGGCGCTGTTTGTTCCGGCGTTGAAGCGCACCGGGATTTACGGGTATTTTGATGCTTTTGTGACCGTGAAAGAGGTGGCAAGAGGAAAAGGCTTTCCTGATATTTATGAGAAAGCGGCGGCAAGGATCGGACGCCTGCCAGGACCGTGCGTGGTGTTTGAGGATATCCTGAAAGGGATTGAAGGCGCCAGAATGGGAGGCTTCTGTGCGGTGGCGGTTTACGATGAGAACAGCGCGGATGACGAAGCGCGTATCCGTGCCGCGGCAGATTATTATATTTATGGATATGAACAGCTTCTGAATGGAAATCCACAGTTGTTTAAAGAAAAGTAGAGGAAAGATAGAAGGAGTAGACAATGGGAAAAAATCAGACATATGACGCCAGCAGTATTTCTGTGCTGGAAGGCCTGGAGGCAGTCCGCAAGCGTCCGGGTATGTATATAGGAAGCACATCGCGCAAAGGACTGAATCACCTGATCTACGAGATCGTGGACAATGCGGTGGACGAACATCTTGCGGGATACTGCGATACCATCGATGTATTTCTGGAAAAGGACGGATCCTGTACCGTTTCTGACAATGGGCGTGGAATTCCGGTGGGAATGCATGAGAAAGGCGTGCCGGCAGAACGGCTGGTATTTACAACGCTCCATGCCGGAGGAAAGTTTGACAATTCCGCCTACAAGACCAGCGGCGGTCTCCATGGTGTCGGTTCCTCGGTGGTCAATGCGCTGTCAGAGTATATGGATGTGGAGATCAGCGTCGGAGGAATGATCCATCATGATCATTTTGAACGGGGCGTTCCCACCGTTGAGCTGGTGGACGGGCTGCTTCCGACCATCGGCAAGACCAGAAATACGGGAAGCAAGATCAATTTCCTTCCGGACAGTGAGATCTTTGAGCGGACAGATTTTTCCGTCGCGGAGGTCAAAAGCCGCCTCCATGAAACGGCGTATCTGAATCCCAATCTGACCATCCGGTTCGAGGACCGAAGAGGCGCGGAGACCGAGCAGATCACCTACCATGAGCCAGAAGGCATCGTGGGATTTGTCCGCGATATCAACCGGAAAAAAGAGACGATCCATGAGCCGGTATATTTTCAGGGAGAAGCCGAGGGGATCACGGTGGAATGCGCGTTCCAGTATGTCAACGAGTTCCAGGAGAATGTGCTGGGCTTCTGCAATAATATCTACAACGCAGAGGGCGGTACGCATCTGACCGGTTTCAAAACAACCTTCACCCAGGTGATGAACAGCTATGCCCGGGAACTGGGAATCCTGAAAGAAAAGGACAGCAATTTTACCGGAGCGGATATCCGGAACGGAATGACGGCGGTAATCTCCATCAAGCACCCGGATCCGAGATTTGAAGGCCAGACCAAGACGAAGCTGGATAATCCGGATGCATCGAGAGCGACGGGAAAGGTTACTGGTGAGGAAGTACCGAGATATTTCGACCGGAACCTGGAAGTGCTGAAAAATGTCCTGGCATGTGCGGAACGCTCCGCCAAGATCCGGAAGACCGAGGAAAAGGCAAAGACCAACATGCTGACCAGGCAGAAGTATTCTTTCGATTCCAACGGAAAGCTTGCCAATTGTGAGAGCAGGGATCCGTCCCGCTGTGAGATCTTTATCGTGGAGGGAGATTCCGCCGGCGGTTCCGCAAAAACAGCCCGGGACAGAAATTTCCAGGCGATCCTGCCGATCCGCGGAAAGATCCTGAACGTGGAAAAAGCCAGCATCGACAAAGTGCTTGCCAACGCGGAGATCAAGTCCATGATCAATGCCTTCGGCTGCGGATTTTCCGAAGGGTATGGAAACGACTTTGACATCGCAAAACTCCGCTACGATAAGATCATCATCATGGCGGACGCGGATGTGGACGGCGCGCATATTTCCACGCTGCTCCTGACGCTGTTTTACCGGTTTATGCCGGAATTGATTTACGAAGGACATGTATATATCGCGATGCCGCCGCTGTACAAGGCGATTCCGTCCAGGGGACAGGAAGAATATCTGTACGACGACAAGGCGCTTGCACGGTACCGCAAAACCCATAAAGGCAATTTTATCCTCCAGCGGTACAAGGGTCTTGGAGAGATGGACCCGGATCAGCTGTGGGAGACGACATTGAATCCGGAGACCCGCAGGATGAAGCTGGTGGAGATCGAGGATGCCCGGATGGCTTCCGAGGTGACCGAGATCCTGATGGGAACCGAAGTACCGCCGAGAAAGGCGTTTATCTACGAGCACGCGGAAGACGCGGAGCTGGATATCTGAGAAAGGGAATGACAAAGCATGGAAGAACAGATTATACGAACCGAATACTCCGAGCTGATGCAGAAGTCCTACATTGACTATGCGATGAGCGTGATCATCGCCCGGGCGCTTCCGGATGTCCGGGACGGACTGAAGCCGGTGCAGCGGCGGACGCTTTACGATATGTATGAACTGGGGATCCAGTATGACCGGCCGTACCGGAAATGCGCCCGTATCGTGGGCGACACCATGGGTAAATATCATCCCCACGGGGACAGGTCCATCTATGAAGCGCTGGTTGTGATGGCGCAGGAGTTTAAAAAAGGCCTTCCGCTGGTGGACGGTCATGGAAATTTTGGCTCCATCGAGGGAGACGGAGCTGCGGCGATGCGATATACGGAAGCGCGCCTTCAGAAGATTACCCAGGAGGTTTATCTGCGGGATCTGGACAAAAATGTGGTGGATTTCATCCCGAACTTTGACGGCACCGAGAAAGAGCCGGAGGTACTCCCTGTCCGTGTGCCGAACCTTCTGGTCAATGGAGCGGACGGCATTGCGGTCGGTATGGCGACCAGTATTCCGCCCCACAATCTTGGCGAGGTGGTGGACGCGGTCCGCGCTTATCTGGAAAACAACGAGATCACCGTGGCGGAACTGATGCAGTATATCCAGGGACCGGATTTCCCCACGGGAGGAATTGTGGTCAACAAAGACGAGCTGCTGAAGATCTATGAGACGGGAACCGGAAAGATCCGGATCCGCGGAAAAGTGGAAGTGGAAAAAGGCAAGGGCGGCAGACAGTATCTTGTCATCACCGAGATCCCGTACCCGATGATCGGCGCGAACATCGGAAAATTCCTCAATGATGTGGCGGCGCTGGTGGAGAGCAAAAAGGCGCCGGATATTACCGATATCTCCAATCAGTCTTCCAAGGAAGGCATCCGGATCGTCCTGGAACTGAAAAAGGGAGCGGACGCGGAATATCTGACCAATATGCTGTACAAGAAGACCCGGTTGGAAGACACCTTCAGTGTCAATATGCTTGCGGTTGCGGACCGGAAGCCGGAGACGCTGAACCTGAAGCAGGTGATCGAGCACCATGTGGATTTCCAGTTTGAGGTGACCCGGAAGAAGTATCAGACGCTGCTGAACAAGGAGACGGAGCGCAGGGAGGTACAGGAAGGCCTGATCAAAGCCTGTGATGTGATCGACCTGATCATCGAAATTCTCCGGGGAAGCAAGACCCAGAAGCAGGTGCGCGCCTGCCTGACCGACGGCGTGACGGAGGGCATCCGGTTCAAAACAAAGGAAAGCCAGAAGCAGGCTGCTCAGCTGCGCTTTACCGAGCGCCAGACAACGGCGATCCTGGAGATGCGTCTCCAGAAACTCATCGGGCTTGAGATCGAGGCGCTGAAGAAAGAATATGAGGAAACGCTCCGAAAGATCGACCGGTATGAGGATATCCTGAATAACTATTCCTCCATGACCGCGGTGATCCTGGAAGATCTGGAGCAGATCAAAAAGGAATACGCAAAGCCCCGCAGGACGGCGGTGGAAAACGCGAAGGAGATTGTTTTTGAGGAAGCAAAGGTTGAGGAGATGGACGTTGTTTTCCTGATGGACCGTTTTGGCTATGCGAAAACCATCGACACTACGGCTTTCGAGCGAAACAAAGAGAGCGCCCTGGCGGAAAACCGCTATGTGTTCCGCTGCAGGAACACGGACAAGATCTGTGTGTTTACCGATAAGGGACAGATGCATACGATCAAGGTCATGGATCTGCCTTACGGAAGATTCCGGGACAAGGGCACACCCATCGATAACTTTGGAAATTACAGCAGCGCCGCAGAGCAGATGATCTATGTGGACGCCCTTGAAAATATAAAGAACCATAGGCTCCTGTTCGTCTCCAGGGCAGGTATGGTAAAACAGGTGGCCGGTTCAGAATTTGATGTGGTGAAGCGGACGATCGCTGCCACAAAACTTTCCGATGAGACAGACAGTCTCGTGTTCGCCGGGGTGTGTGATGAGAACGAGTATGTGGTTCTCCAGTCCGGGGATGGATATTTCCTGAAGTTCCTGGTGCAGGAAGTGCCGGAAAAGAAAAAGGCAGCCATCGGCGTCCGGGGAATCCGGCTGGGAGCGGGAGATTTTGTGGAACATGCGTATCTGCTGGCAAACGGTATGGATTACCGGATCGTCTACAAAGAGAAAGAAATCTCCCTGGCGGACCGCATTAAGCTGGCGAAGAGAGACGGAAAAGGCACGAAAATCAGGGTATAAAATTTGTATGATTCTTTGTGAAAGATAGATAGAAATGCGGATAATTTCCTGTCGATATTTCATGAAAACATCATATTATGCTAAAATATACCAAAATTGTTCTAACATTTTTGAACAGATTGTGGTATGATGAGTATATAAATTTATGATACAGAGGAAAGGTAGGATATCATGGAAAAAATTATTATTTCCGGTTTTGCTGATGAGATCAGCCCTGAGTTGGACAAGCAGCTGCAGGTTGTGCGTGAACTTGGAATGGATCATATTTCTCTTCGCTCTGCAGATGGAAAGGGAATCGCTGAATACACAGCAGAAGAGTTTGCTGAGAAGCTGCTTCCGCGCCTGGATGAGGCTCAGGTCAAGATCTCTTCTATGGGATCTCCGATCGGAAAGATCCAGATCGACAGCGAGGAAGATTTTGAAAAGCAGAAAGCACAGCTGGAAGAAATCTGTAAGATGTGCAACATGAGCGGATGCCGTTATATCCGTATGTTCAGCTTCTATATTCCGAAGGACAAGAATCCGGACGATTATAAGGACGAAGTGATCGCGAAGCTGAAAGAGTTTGTGAAGATTGCGGAGAAGTACAACGTGGTTCTTCTTCACGAGAATGAAAAAGACATCTACGGCGATATTGCACGCCGCTGCAAAGTGATTTTCGACGAGATTCCAAGCCCGTATCTGAAAGCGGCTTTTGACTTCGCTAACTTTGTACAGTGCAAAGAAGATACCAAAGAGTGTTGGGAGATGCTCAAGGAACATGTGGTATATATCCACATCAAAGACGCCGTATATACGGATAATGAAAATGTATTATGCGGAACCGGAGACGGAAAGATCGAAGAACTGTTGAAACAGGCGATCTGCGACGAGGGTTATGAAGGATTCCTGACGCTGGAGCCGCATCTGGTACTGTTTGACACGCTGGCTTCTCTGGAAACAGAAGCAGCAGAGAATGTTATTAAAGAAAACAAGGCAAAAGACGGTGCAGAGGGATATTCCATGCAGTATCACGCGCTTCTGGATATTCTGAATCGTATCGGCCTTGCATAAAAAAATTTATGCTGTAAAGACAGCGGAATGGAGGATAATTCAAATGGAGAAAAAAATTCGTTTTGGTCTGATCGGAATTGGTGCTCAGGGTGGAGCATACGCAGGCTTTTTGACCGGGAAAGCAGGAATGCCGGGAATGCCGGTAGCTCCGTGCCCGCCGCACTGTGAACTGGGTGCACTTTGCGATATCGATCCGGAAAAGGAAAAAATGTGCAAGGAGAAATATCCGGAGTATCCGTTCTTCACAGACTGGAAAGAAATGGTTGCATCCGGTACAGTAGATGCAGTTATCACAACAGTTCCGCATTATCTGCATACAGAGATCGCTATCTACTGCCTGGAGCACGGCATGAACGTACTGGTTGAGAAACCGGCAGGCGTTTACGCAAAAGCTGTTCGTGAAATGAACGAGTGTGCAGCAAAACATCCGGATGTAGCATTCGGTATCATGTTCAATCAGAGAACAAACAAACTGTATCAGAAAGTAAAAGAGATCGTTGAATCCGGTGAGCTGGGTGGAATCCGTCGTTCCAACTGGATCATCAATACCTGGTGGCGTCCGGACAGCTACTACAAACAGAGCGCATGGAGAGCTACATGGGGCGGCGAAGGCGGCGGTGTCCTGGTAAATCAGGCTCCTCATCAGTTAGACCTGTGGCAGTGGATCTGCGGTATCCCGAGCACTGTATACAGCAACTGCATCTGCGGTGCATACAGAGATAAAGAGAGAGTAAACGTAGAGAACGACGTTACCGTTATCACAGAGTATCCGAACGGCGCAACAGGAAGCTTTATTACCTGTACACATGACGCTGTCGGAACCGACCGTTTCGAGATCGACCTGGACAAAGGAAAAATCGTAGTAGACGGAAGCAAGAAAGCAACTGTTTACAGATTCAAACAGTCCGAGGCTGAGATGAACGCAACCATGTCCATGATGGATGTTGCGAAACTGACTTCCGGAAACGCAGCAGGCGCTGATGGACTCTACACAGTAGAAGAGTTCGAGAACACAGATGGATGGGGATATCAGCATACAACTGTAATGGAGAACTTTGCACTGCATATCCTGACAGGAAGCCCGCTTCTGGCTCCGGGTTCTGACGGAATCAACGGCGTAAACCTGGCAAATGCAATTCAGCTGTCCAGCTGGCTTGGCAAGAAAGTAGAGAACCCGGTTGACGAGGATCTGTATCTGGCAGAGCTGAACAAGAAAATTGAAGAAGAAGGACAGTTCCCGACCAGATCATAAAATCTGATTTGAGAGTGTGCAGACACGAGGTGGGTTATGAAAAAAGCAGCAGTGATAGGTCTTGGTGACATCGCCCCGATTCATATTGGAGCGATCGCGGCGAACGATGAAATTGAGCTCTGTGCAGTGTGTGATATCAATCCCGCTGCCAAAGAGCGCGCGCCGCAGGGAATTCCGTTTTATACGGATTATAAAGAAATGATTCAGAAAGAAAAACCGGACTGTGTACATATTTGTATTCCGCATTATCTCCATTATCCGGTCGCGAAAGAGGCCGCGGAGATGGGAGTCAATGTATTCTGTGAAAAACCGGTGGCTCTGAATCAGGCACAGGCTGCGGAGTATGTGCAGCTTGAAAAGGACCATCCGGAACTTCAGATCGGTATCTGTCTCCAGAACCGTCTGAATGAGACAACCGAAAAGCTGAAAGAGCTGATCGAAAATGAAACGTATGGAAAGGTAACGGGAATCCGGGGCATGGTGCCCTGGGCCCGTCCCAAAGAATATTACGATGTGAAGCCGTGGAGAGGTAAATGGAAAACAGCGGGCGGCGGATGTATGATCAACCAGTCCGTACATACGCTGGATCTTCTGTATTATCTTGCCGGACCGATCAAACGTCTGAAAGCATCTGTCAGTCAGGTGCTGGATTACGGCATTGAGGTCGAGGATACGGTAACTGCTTCTCTGGAATTTGAAAACGGCGCACATGGTCTTTTCTATGCCACCAATGCAAACTTTAAAAATGAGTCTGTTCAGTTGGCAGTAGATATGGAGAGAGCGTCTTTCCGTATGCGTGATAATATCCTGTATCAGGTGGCAGAGGACGGTACGGAAACCGTGATCGTGGAAGACCGCAGGATGCCTGGCTCTAAGTTCTATTACGGTGCCAGTCATGAAAAACTGATCCGTAAATTCTACAATAGCCTGGAAACCGGAAGCGGCGATTATATCCATGTAGCCGATGCGGAGATGAGTATTCGTCTGATCGATGCAATTCAGAATTCCGGTCGTTTCGGAACCTGGATCGAGGTATAAGAGATCTATAAAGGAAGAAGGTATTTGCGATGAAAAGAGGATTAATCGGTATTCAGATGAGTACCATTAAGAAAAAAATTGATGAACTGGGTGCTTATGAGACCCTGAAAAAATGTGCAGAGCTGGGATACCACTGTGTGGAGGTTTCTCAGGTAAATATGACTCCTGAAAATGTTGCAGGAATGAAAAAAGCATGCGATGAATTCGGCATCAAGATCGCGGCTTGTACTGCATCTCTGGAGCCGATGATTCCGGGAATGCCGGGAGAGACTCTTGCCACTGATTTTGACAAGATCGTAGCAGACTGCAAAACTCTGAACTGTGATATGCTGCGTATCGGTATGCTGCCGATGACCTGCATGGGAAGCAGAGAAAAGGCTCTGGAATTCGTAAAACGTGCGGATGAGATGGCAGAAAGACTGAAAGCGGAAGGCATCGATCTGTATTATCACAATCATCACGTAGAGTTCGTAAAATATGACGGCGAGTATCTGCTGGACATCATTAAGAACAATACGAAACATATGGGATTTGAGCTGGATATCCATTGGATCCACAGAGGCGGCGAGAATCCGGTTGAGTTCATCAAGAAATATGATGGAAGAATTCGTCTGCTGCATCTGAAAGATTACCGCATTGGTGAAGTAAAGATGCCGGAAGGCGGATTTGATGCAAAAACATTTATGAATGCGTTCAATAACATTATTGAATTTGCTGAGGTTGGTGAAGGAAGCCTTCCGGTGAAGGAGTGCATCGAAGCAGGTTTGGCTGGCGGCAGCGAGTACTTCCTGATTGAGCAGGATGACACCTACGGAAGAGATCCGTTCGAGAGTCTGAAGATCAGCCGTGATAACCTGATCAAACTGGGATTTGCTGACTGGTTTGAACTGGAGAAATAAAAACATTTCAGAAAGTCTTTCTGGAATCTGTCGGAATATAGGATAACAGAGTGTGTCATGCCGTGCAAACGGTATAGAGCAGGCCGCACATCTGACAAAGGAATCTTGTCAGGTGTGCGGCTTTTCCTTTGCATGTTTTTTGATCGTTTTTCTTTCATGTTTTTCATATTGCGGTCTTTTTATTTTTACCCTTTACAATTGTTTCTTCCTGTGCTATGATAGGACTGTAAATAAGATACCCCATAGGGGTATATAAGATAAAGACGAATGGATCCTGAAGAGGGGATTGGGGCCGGTTGAAGATAGACACAGCCCGGCAGAGTCAGAAAGGAGCAGTTATGAAACAGAAATTTGATGTGACAGGAATGACCTGTTCTGCCTGTTCGTCCCGGGTGGAGAAATGTGTCCGTCGGCTGGACGGTGTGAAGGATGTCAGTGTAAATCTGTTGACAAACAGCATGCAGGTGGAATACGAGGAACAGGCGCTTTCCGATGAGAAGATTATTGATGCAGTCGTTCATGCCGGATACGGAGCCAGCGTAAAAGCAGACGGCACGCAGACGGTTCCGGGTGCGGTTTCCGGTGCGGCACAGACGGCGAAAACCAATCCGGTGGAAGAGCAGATGAAAAATATGAAACAGAGGCTGGTTCTCTCTTTTATTTTCCTGATTCCGTTGATGTATGTGTCCATGGGGCATATGGTCGGTCTGCCGCTGCCGGGTTTTCTGGAGGGAACGGAAAATGCTGTCGGTTTTGCATTTACACAGTTTCTCCTCTGCCTTCCGGTGGCATTTATTAACAAAGCGTATTATACGAAAGGGTTTTCTACTCTGTTTCACGGAGCGCCAAATATGGATACACTGATCGCGGTAGGATCTTCCGCATCCCTGATCTACGGAATATTCGCGATCTACCGGATCGGATACGGGCTGGGGGTACAGGATTTTGCACTGGTACATCAGTATCAGCACGATCTGTATTTTGAATCGGCTGTTATGATCCTTGCGCTGATCAACGTCGGAAAATATCTGGAAGCCCGTTCCAAGGGCAAGACCAGTGAGGCGATCACGAAACTGATGGATCTTGCGCCGAAGACCGCAGTGGTTGAGCGGGAAGGAAGAGAGATCCAGATCCCGGTAGAACAGGTGGCAGTGGGAGATGTTGTTATTGTGAAGCCGGGAGAGAGCATCCCGGTGGATGGCGTGATCCTGGAAGGAAGCACCAGTGTGGATGAAGCGGCGATCACCGGAGAGAGCATCCCGGTGGAAAAGCAGCCGGGCGATTCCGTGATCGCGGCGACGATCAATAAGGCGGGATACGTAAAGGCAAAAGCTTCCAGAGTGGGAAATGATACGACCTTTTCACAGATCATCCGTTTGGTGGAAGATGCCAGCGCAAGCAAGGCTCCGATCGCCAAGATTGCCGACAAGATTGCAGGAATTTTCGTTCCGGTCGTTATGACGATCGCGCTGATCACAGCAATCGCGTGGCTGGCCGCGGGCGCGGAGTTTGAATTTGCCCTTTCCTGCGCGATCAGCGTTTTGGTGATCTCCTGTCCGTGTGCGCTGGGACTTGCGACGCCGGTGGCGATCATGGTTGGTACCGGAAAAGGAGCGGAGAACGGTATTCTGATCAAATCCGGCGAAGCGCTGGAGGTAACCCATAATATTCAAAGCGTTGTCCTGGACAAAACAGGTACGATCACACAGGGAAAACCGGTGGTGACGGATCTGATCCCCACGAGTTCTGTGACAGAAAGTGAGCTGCTGGAAATTGCGGCGGCGATGGAGGTGAAAAGCGAGCATCCTCTGGCGGAAGCCATCATGGAGAAGGCGAAAGAAGAGCAGATCCGCCTGCTGGAAACCGAGGAATTTCAGGCAATCCCGGGCAAGGGAATCCAGGCAAAAATCGGCGGCAGATGGTATTATGCCGGAAATGTCCGCCTGATGGAAGACAAGGGTATGGACTGCCGGGAATCCCAGAAACAGATGGATCAGCTGGCAGAGGAAGGAAAAACCCCGCTGCTGTTTGCGGATGAGAAAGGCGTCATCGGAATCATTGGCGCGGCGGATGTTGTGAAACCGACCAGCGCCCAGGCAATCCGGGAGCTGAAGAGGCTGGGCGTCGAGGTCATTATGCTGACCGGAGACAATAAACGAACAGCGGCAGCCATCCAGAGACAGCTTGGGATCGATACAGTCATTGCCGAGGTGCTTCCCCAGGATAAAGAGCGGGAAGTGGCAAGACTTCAGAGTGAAGGAAGAAAGGTTGCGATGGTCGGAGACGGCATGAACGATGCGCCTGCACTGGCAAGGGCCGATGTGGGAATCGCCATCGGAGCGGGAACAGACGTGGCGATCGAGAGCGCGGACGTGGTGCTGATGAAAAATGACCTGTTGGATGTGGTGACAGCGATCAGCCTGAGCAAAGCGGTGATCCGCAACATCAAGGAAAACCTGTTCTGGGCATTCTTCTATAATGCATGTGGAATTCCTCTGGCTGCAGGTGTGTTCTATACGGCATTCGGCTGGAAGCTGAGCCCGATGTTTGGGGCGGCGGCGATGAGCCTGAGCAGCTTTTTCGTGGTAATGAACGCACTGCGCCTGAGATTCTTCCACGTATTGAAAAAGCCGGAGGAGGAAGCGAAGATTTCAGAGCGAGCAGATACAGAGAAAGCCGTTGAGCGAAAGGCAGCTTCTGCAGAACAGAAAGTTTCCGATGGGAAACCTGAGGAGAAAGAAGCAGCGGCACTTGAGCAGACATTGGAAGAAGTGACGAAACAGGCATCGGAACAGGGTGGACGCCATATGGTCATGAAGGTGGAAGGTATGATGTGCAGCCACTGTCAGGCGGCGGTTACAAAGGCACTGAATAAAATCCCGGGCGTGACAGCCACGGTCAGTCTGGAAGACAAGGAAGCCCAAATTGTGGCGGAGGATGGCGTTGAGCCGGAGCGCATGAAAGAGGCTGTGGAAGATGCCGGATATGAAGTGGTCAGCTTAGAGCGTGTTTGAAAATTCATTCCTGCAATCTGCACGCATGCTCTGGATCGTACTTGAAAGAAAAAATAAAAAACTGGCTGTGTCAAATGTCTTGAAAGAGAGATTTGACACAGCCAAATTTATTCCTGCGGGCAACAAGCCAAGCGGACATGCTTGCATGTTCATTTAGCAACTGCCGCGGGGGTCAAACATTATTTTTCAATGGAATCGCTGTCCATGGGAACCACGATCAGATCTTTTGGATAATGGTTCAGCACTTCGCATCCATCCTCTGTGATCAGGACAAGATCTTCGATCCGGACGCCGATTCCTTCCTCCTGGAGATAGATGCCAGGCTCAATGGAAAAGACCTGTCCGGGCTGTATGATGCTCTGATTGACGGAAGAGACGTCTCCGGTCTCATGGTCCTCAATTCCGATGGAATGTCCTGTTCTGTGGGTGAAGAATTCCCCGTATCCCTTTTCTGTAATATAACTGCGGCAGGCGTTGTCCACATCACACATTCTGGCGCCTGGCCGGGCGGCATCGATTCCTCTCTGCTGGGCTTCCCGGACAATCTCGTAGACTTTTCTGGCTTTCTCAGAAACTTCACCGAGAAAGACGGTTCTCGTCATATCCGAGCAGTAGTTGTTCCGGATACCGCCGATGTCCAGCACAACACTGTCTCCCCGCTTTCCAAGGGTGGAATCCGTGGCGTGGTGAGGATCTGCGCCAGATTTTCCGTAAGCGGTGATCGGAGGAAAAGACACATCCGAATGACCGGAGGCGGCATACAGCTCCCGGACTTTTTGATCCAGTTCTTTTTCTGTAAAACCTTTGCCGGTCAGAGGGATCAGCTGTTCCATAATCTTATCATTGGCAAGGGAGGCTTCCCGCATCAGCTGCTGTTCCTCTGCATCCTTGATCCGCCGCACATCATCGATGATTGTAGAACCGTTGAGGTAGGCGGATGCCCCGTTCAGTTCCTGGAGGCGCAGAAGAAATCGGGCGGGCCAGGTTTTATCAATGCCCAGCGGCTTGTCCTTTTCTGTATACCGGCTGAGGAGTTCCACTGCGTCCTCGGTATCGTTGTACCACACCAGTTCCACGCCCAGATCCTTCTCCTGGGGAAACAGACGGTTGAGGATCAGTTTATGACTGCCGTTGACATTCAGATAAAGCGCCAGCATACGCTCTCCGGGATGAATCCATTTTCCGGTGAGATAAAAAACAGCTGCTGGATCGGAGACGATCATCTGCGGAAGATGCTGTTCCTCCATAGCCGCCAGAATACGTGTTACTTTTGATTCGTTCATAGCAGAACCTCACTTTCTCAAATTGAAAAACTGACGCAGACGATGTGTCTGCGGTGAAAAGAGCCATTGAGAAGAGAAGTTTCTCAATGGCTCGGATTCAGGCGTTCTCTGCAATTACTGGAGTTTTTCTCCGGTCAGCATTTCATAGCCCTGAAGATATTTGTCGATGGTTTTCTGAACGATGTCGTCCGGAAGGGTCCAGTCGTTGTCCGGATTTGCCTTCAGCCAGTCGCGGGCAAACTGTTTGTCGAAGGATGGCTGGCTATGGCCCGGCTCATATCCTTCTGCCGGCCAGAAACGGGAGCTGTCCGGTGTGAGCATCTCGTCACCCAGTACGATGTTTCCGTTTTCGTCCAGACCAAACTCAAACTTGGTATCCGCGATGATGATGCCGCGGCTCAGGGCGTAGTCTGCACATTTTTTGTAAAGAGCGATGGTGTAGTCGCGGAGCTTTGATGCGTATTCTTCTCCTTTGCCCGGGAAGTATTTCTCCAGGTGAGCGATGCTCTGCTCGTAGGAAATATTCTCATCATGATCACCGATCTCTGCCTTGGTGGAAGGAGTGTAGATCGGCTCCGGCAGTTTATCGGACTCTCTCAGGCCTTCCGGCAGTTTGATTCCGCATACGGTGCCGTCTTTCTGGTAGCTTGCCCATCCGCTTCCTGTGATATAACCGCGGACGATACATTCGATCGGAAGCATGTTCAGCTTCTTGCACATCATGCTGTTGCCGTCAAACTGCGGCTGCTGGAAGAACTCCGGCATATCTTTTACGTCTGCGGAGATCATGTGGTTCGGCAGGATGTCCTTCGTCATATCAAACCAGAATTTGGACATCTGGGTCAGAACAGTTCCTTTTTTGGTTACGACGTTTTTTAAGATAACATCGAAGCAGCTGATACGGTCAGTAGCTACCATGATCAGGCTGTCGCCATTGTCGTAGATTTCACGGACTTTACCTTCTTTGATCGGTTTCATTTCATACACCTCGTCATTCGTAGTTTTGGTTGTTCCTATATAAGAATACACATAAGCAGGGGTAAAAAGCAAGACGTTATTTATAAAATTTTCTAATATATAACCATAAGGGGTAAAAAGAGGCACCGAAAGGTATGGTCACTCTTATCAGCCAGAGGGCATTAATGTTTTTGGAACTTCCCTTGGACCGTTGATCTGCACAGAAACAGACTTATGGTCTGATGAAAGCAGGATGTTTACCCTGCTGTTATCAGATGCTGCCCATGCGGCTGTATTCATTTCCAAAAGTTCTTCTTTCGTCAGATCATTGCCGCTGTCCGGTGTTTCCATTTGCTGCGCGGCATATTCACACAACGAGTCGACAACGGACTGGAAACTGTCTTCGGAGGCAACGGTCCATGTATATTCTACCGTGATGAGGTTACTTTTTGTCTCATCTTCAAAGCGGTATATTTTCACGTGTTGAAAATCATCGCATTCTGATGAGTTAAGAATCAAACGATCCGAATCGCTTTCAAGACCCTCCTGATTGATTGCCTGTCGAACCTCATCTTCCGACATTCCCCAGGTCAGATCTTTGATCTGATATCCGTTTTCACGGCTGCCCTCGATTGTCTCGAATACATTTTCTGTCTCGGATTCAGACGGGCGATCTGTACTGCAGCCGTATAAACATAAGAATAATCCTAATATCAAGATACTCAGACGTTTCTTCATTGAAAATCACCCCCATATTATTTATCTTTAAGGTTTGTTTTTTTATTGATGATGGTAAGAATCATGTGTGATTATCCGGAGACTTTTTACTTCATAGGAATCCTCTCCTTTGTTGTGATGTTTTTTATGAATTCATTATATAATAAAAAGATAATATTAACAATTCATATGAATACACTAAATATAGTTTGCAGATTTGGAAAATATGCCGAAATTCCATGTATTATCATAAAATTTCTTAAAATATAGCGATTATTTCTCTGGTGTAAGACAGCTCGGCTGCCTTGTACGGCTATTTTATTTATGTTATACTGAATCAAACGATATATTGTCAGAAAGGATGTGAGCATATGGCAATAGCACGAGAAAAGATATATACAACAAAAGATATTTATTCTTTACCGGAGGGACAAAGAGCAGAATTGATTGACGGCACGATGTACATGATGGCTCCGCCGAAAAGAATTCATCAGGAAATTGTAATGGAACTGTCTGCTGTCATTCATGCTTACATTAGAAATAAGCATGGGGAATGTAAGGTTTATCCCGCGCCATTTGCTGTCTTTTTGAATATGGATGATAAAACCTATGTAGAGCCAGATATCAGTGTGATTTGTGACAAGGGAAAACTTACAGATGACGGATGTATGGGAGCGCCGGATTGGGTCATTGAAGTTGTTTCCCCGAGCAGCCGGCGGATGGATTATATCCTGAAACTGTTTCAGTACAGATCGGCAGGAGTGAGAGAATATTGGATTGTGGATCCGGACAAAAACAGAGTTATGGTGTATAACTTTGAAACAGAAACGGGTGGAGAATATACGATGTGGGAGGCTGTAACATCTGGTATTTATGATGATTTGGAGATTGATTTTCGTTTAATCCAGGAAAGAAAGTAGAAAGCACAGATAAGGAAGCATCATGCTAGATAAAAGCATGGTGCTTTTTATCAAAAAAGATGAAAAAACTGAGAAAAGAACAAAACCCGGAAACCTAACAGTTCCCGGGCTTAACAGTAAGCCGAAAAAGGGACTTGAACCCTCGACCCCTTCATTACGAGTGAAGTGCTCTACCGACTGAGCTATTTCGGCTTGTGCTTGGCACAATGACTATTATACCTTATTTCTGAAAAAATGCAACAATTTTTTTTGAAAAAGTGAAAAAAATCACATAAGATTTTTCCGAGACGAAAGTAGGCACCCGTAATCGTTCAAATGGCTGAACGGTTTCAGGCGAAAAAACTGTATTTATGACTGACCAAACCTGTACCTATGGAGCCTTGTAAAATCTGTCAATATCTGGCATACTAGAGATATCCGCTTTCCATATCTTACTGTTTCGCTGGTCTGATTTTCTGACATCCGACAGCAAGGTATTTCAAGAGGATGTCACTGGAGTGTGTCTGAAAAGTCAGACAAAATATAAAATAAAGCAGGAGAGTACATTGAACAATCAGATAGAACAACAGAACCTGGAGCTGCTGGAGCAGTATTTCCGGGATGGATGTAAATGGAACTGTCTTCAGAAACTCGGCGTGGAGCTGGAGCATTTCGTGATAGACAGGAAGAATCAAAAGAATGTGTCTTATTATGGTCCGGATGGGATCGAAGAACTTCTGGAAGAGTGGAAGGAGTATTATCCTGGCCATGAACGTGAAAACGGGAGGCTGCTGGGCCTATACAACAATGACTATGCCCTGTCCCTGGAACCGGCTGCTCAGCTGGAAATCAGCATGGCGCCGAAGGAAAGCCTGCGGTGTATTGAGAAAATATACCGGAATTTTTCTGAGGCAGTCCGTCCGTATCTGGAACGGAGAGGGTATGAACTTGTGACCAGGGGATACCGTCCGTTCGGGCGTGTGGATGAGCTGGATCTGATCCCGAAAAAGCGTTATGAGTATATGGACGCTTATTTTCAGGAGTCCGGAACGACCGGCCGCAATATGATGCGGGGAACGGCTGCCGCTCAGGTATCCATCGATTACTGCTGCGAACAGGACTTTATCAGCAAATATCGGACCGCGTATCTGATCATGCCGGCGCTGAAACTGTTGTCGGATAATACGGCGGTCCTGGAAGAGAAGCCTTATCCGGGTCACCTGGCGCGCACCTGGATCTGGGACCATGTGGACAGCGGACGGTGCGGAATCCTTCCGGGAATCTTTGAAGAAGATTTCGGTTTTCATACCTATGCGGAATATCTCTGGAATCTGGAGCCGATTTTTCTTCCGGAAGACGGCGGTTACCGGTCCACCGGTCACCAGAAGGTACGGGATCTGTGGAGCGACCGGCTGCTGACAAGGCAGGACATGGAACATATCCTGTCGATGACATTTCTGGATGTCCGGGTGAAGCATTATGTGGAGATCCGCGGCGCGGACAGCATGCCGCTGCCTTATGTGCTGGCTTACACGGCTCTGGTCAAAGGGCTGACCTTCGAAAAAGAGGTGCGGGAGGAACTGCTCGCCAGGTATCCGATCCAGGAGGAAGATATCAGAAAAGCGGAGCGTTCTCTTGCGGAACAAGGCTATGAAGGAGAAATCTATGGAGAACCGGCGGCGGCATTTATCGGGCGTCTGCTTCAGATGGCGGAAGACCATCTGGAACCAGAGGAAAGAAAGTATCTGCAGCCGTTGTCTGAACTGGTTCAGAGAAAAGAGAGCTTGAAAGAGCAGGAAAGGCAGGAAGTTTGGAAGTAAACTTCCAAATCTACCATGATGACGCAGCAAGTGCGTCAGGAAAGAGGAAAGAATGAAAATGGATATGAAAGAAATCAGAGAAGCGTATCAGAAGAAAATAGAGGAAAACTATGAGGCAAACAAGGCGTCGGGACTGGCGGTAAAAGATTATCTCGAGCACTCATCGGTGGCATACCATGGAAGATGTGTCCACACGCTGCATATCCCCAAGATCCTGACGGAGGATGTGGCAGGATATTTTGGCGAGATCGTGGACACCGCTTACAGGATCTTTGAAAAGATCATCCATGAATATCTGAGGAATCCGGAATACAGAAAATACTTTCCGTTCTCCAAAGAGCTGGAGGAGCTGATCCTGGTTCCGAATCTGTATGATTCCGTTCTGCCGATTGCCCGTTTCGATATTTTTTTCAATGAGGAGGACTGGAGTTTCAAGTTCTGTGAGATCAACAGCGACGGAACCAGCGCGATGAATGAAGATTATGTGCTGAATATGGCGCTGGAAAGAAATATCACCCATCAGGAAATGAAAGAAATTTATTCTTTTCGTCAGTATGAACTGTTTGACAGCTGGGTACAGATGTTTCTCGGTCTGTATGAGACGTACGAAAAGAAAAAGGAACATCCCTATATTGCGATCGTGGATTTCCTGGAGCACTGCTCGATCACAGAGTTTGAGGAATTTCAGAGACGGTTCCAGCGGGCAGGATATGCATGTGAGATCTGTGAGATTACAGAGATGAAATATGAGAACGGCGTGCTGTACTCACCCACCGGGCATCCGGTGGATCTGATCTACCGCCGCGCAGTGACCACGGATGTGATGGCAAATTACGAGAAAGTCCAGCCGTTTGTGCAGGCGGTGAAGGATCAGGCGGTCTGCGTGATGGGATCTTTCTGTACTCAGATCGTGCACAACAAATGGCTGTTCAAGATCCTGCGGGAGGAACCGACCCTGTCTCTTCTTGATGAGAGGGAACAGAAATTTGTGATGGAGCATATCCCTTACACCAATCTTATGGACAGCCGTTTCTGCAGGGAGGAACATCTGCTGGAAGACAAAGACCGGTGGATCATCAAGCCTCTGGATTCCTACGGTTCCCGCGGGGTATACGCCGGGGTGGATTATACCCAGGAGGAATGGGAGGACATTGTAGAGCAGCATTTTAATCAGGGATATATTTATCAGGAATACCATCATCCGTACCGTACGCAGAACATTTATTTTCCTGAGGAAAACGCAGCGTTTAAGCCGTATACCAATATGTCCGGGCTGTTCGTATATAATGGAAAATTTGCAGGCGTATACTCCCGTCTTTCCGATGGAGGCATTATTTCCTCCCAGTATAACGAGAAAGCAGTTGCGACACTGGTTCTTCAATGAAAAGAGACAACAGAAAAGATCTGCACTTTCTTGTGATAAAACATTAATTCGGAAAAAGAAAATGATTGACAGATGGAGGAAAAGAAAGTATAGTTTAAAACTAAAGGTAGAGAAAGAAGAACAATCAGAGAAAGGGGCAGAGACAGCGATGGGTGTTAACAGTGAAAATCTGGAGGAGAAAATCAATGAACTGGCAGAATACAGCAGAAGATCCGGAAAAATTGATTTATCTTTATACACGGAATACGAGGTAAAGCGAGGATTGAGGGATTCCAGCGGGCAGGGTGTTCTGACCGGACTGACAGAGATTTCCGATGTGCTGGCGTTTGATGTGGATGAAAACGGGGAGAAATTTCCGGTGGACGGAAGCCTGTATTATCAGGGCTATAACGTGGGAGAACTGATCCAGGGGATCGATTCCAGGAGATTTGGATTTGAGGAAACGATTTATCTGCTGCTGTTCGGCGAACTTCCGACGCAGGCACAGCTGGACGACTTCAAGGAAATCCTCAGCTATTACCGGGACCTGCCGGATACGTTTGTGCGTGATGTTGTGATGAAAGCCACCAGCAGAAACATGATGAATACCCTGCAGAGATGTGTGCTGACCCTGTATTCCTACGATGAGAATCCTGATGATATTTCCATTTCCAATGTACTTCGTCAGTCCCTGAGCCTGATCGCAAAACTTCCGCTGATCGCGGTGTATGGGTATCACGCTTACCGTCATTATCATGAAAATCAGAACCTGTTTATCCGGAATCCGAAGCCGGAGCTGTCCATGGCGGAGAACATTCTGCAGATGCTTCATCCGGATGGAGTTTACACAGAGCTGGAAGCGAAGGTGCTGGATGTGGCGTTGATCCTCCATGCGGATCACGGCGGCGGAAACAACTCTACGTTTACCAACCATGTGGTTTCTTCTTCCGGTACAGATACCTATTCCGCCATTGCAGCGTCCCTCAGTTCCCTGAAAGGACCGAGACACGGCGGGGCAAACCTGAAAGTTATTGAAATGTTTGAAAATATCAAGGAGCATGTGCCGGACTGGGAGGACGAGGACGCGCTGCGTGCTTATCTGAAAAGAATCCTGGACAAGGATGCCTTTGACAACAGCGGCCTGATCTATGGAATGGGCCATGCGGTCTATACATTGTCGGATCCAAGGTGTGTGATCCTGAAGCGGTATGCCAAGAGGCTCTCAGAAGAAAAACATGAGGAAAAAGAATTTGCCCTGTACGAGCGGGTGGAGCGGATTGCAGGAGAGTGTATCGCAGGGAAGCGCCGGCTGCTGAAACCGGTCTGCGCAAATGTGGATTTCTACAGCGGCTTTGTCTATACCATGCTGGGACTTCCCAAGGAGCTGTACACACCGATCTTCGCAATTTCCCGTATTGCCGGATGGTCTGCGCACCGGATCGAAGAACTTGCAAACGATGGCAAGATCATCCGTCCCGCATATAAATATGTAGGACATCATAAAGAATACCGGGATGTGGAAGAAAGAGAGGAGTAACAAGGATCGGAAATGTCAAAAAATAAAAAGAAAAAGCTGGGGAAGGAACTGATCGCTGTCGTCTGCGTACTGGCAGTCCTGGCTGGAGGCGTCTGGTATCTCAGAACACAGCAGAACCATTCGGACACACAGAATACGGAGGGAACGTCCGGGGAAAACGCTGCTGCCGGGGCGGAAGAGGGGGTTGCGTCAGGCAGTACATCAGGGACGGCAAAGCGTGCGTCTGTGGAGGATACAGAAGATTCTTCCGCAGTGGAAAATCAGGAGGAACAGGTGTCGGAGACACCTGCGGCGACTGCTGCACCGACGGATACGCCGACACCGGAACCGACCCTGTCGCCGGAGGAAAAACTTGCCGGGGATTATCGGGAAGTCGGCTGGGCGCAGGTGATCGGAGAGCAGATCCTTGTCTGCCAGATGGACGCCATTGAAGTGAGAGATTCAGCCAATCAGATCGTAAAGAATTATACGGACCTGGGACAGCTGAGCCTGGGAGGGGATTCTGTCTATACCAACGGTTATACGGTGTACTATGCGGCCGTTTCGGATACGGGAAGCAGGGGTATCTGGCAGCTGGATCTGGAAACCGGAGAGAAAAAAGAAATGGCTGCGCTGGAAAACAACAGTGTGTTCGCCGGTGCCAACCGGGAGTACCTCTACTATATTGTTTCCGGGGCAGATGATTTTGAAAATACACTGAAAGCATATCGGATCAGCGATGGAACGGTGCTGGACATTGCCCAGAATGTGGATGAAGTAACCGTATTGTCGGATGCGGTGATTACGATGGGGCTGCGCTTTGACGTATCTCCTGTGGCTCTGAAAGTATGCAGCCCGGATGGAAGCAATCCGGTCACGATCGGCGAGTATGTCAATTCCTACCTTGTGTCAGAGGGCAGGATTTATTACCTGGATTATGGCAGTGAAGCAGGATATATCCCTGTGGATCTGAAATCCTGCAGCCGGAACGGGCAGGAGGTACAGGTGCTTGCGGAAGATCTGAATACGCTGTCCTTTTCCATGGCAGGGGAGAATACGATCTTTTTCGCTTCTGTCAGCGAAGGAGCCGATACGGCGGATTCCGGCTACCTATTCTATAACTGGCAGACCGGTGAGCAGAAAAAAGCTGCTGAAAGCGGAACCTATCTGGGCTTCCTGGGCAGTGACGGGCAGAAAGCTTATCTGGAGCGGGAGGAGCAGGTGGCAGTCTACGATATGGCAGCCGGACAGTTTCAGGAAGGCGCTTTTGCGCTGCCGGAAGGATGCTATCCTGTGGAGGGACTGTTTCTGAACGGGGAATTCTGGGTGGTGCAGAGTTCTTCTGACAACCGGATTGATCTGACGCCTCTTGGAGGTTGATAAAAATTACATAAGCAACATTTAAAAATGCTGCAGAACCATAAAGACAGGATCTGCAGCATTTTTCTGTCGATGATTGTTCAGTGCCTTTTCAGGTATTGCTTTTCCAGAAGATTCACAGCGGCATAGAGCAGTGTGGCGATGATGCAGAGTACGATGATGCACATAATGACCATATTCAGCTGGAACACCTGGCTGCCGTAAATGATCAGGTAACCAAGACCGCTTCTTGCGCCGATAAATTCACCGATCACGACACCTACCAGGCACAGCCCGATATTGACTTTAAACGTACTGAGCAGGAAAGGCACGGAAGACGGCAGGATCACCTTGAACAGGGTATCCTTTTTCGTCCCTCCCAGAGTATAGATCAGCTTGATGGCATCAGGATCCACTTCCTTGAAACCGCTGTACAGGTTGATGATGGAACCGAAGATCGCCACAGACATTCCGGCAACGACAATGGTGCGCATATTGGCGCCCAGCCAGACGATCAGAAGCGGTGCCATTGCAGATTTCGGCAGGCTGTTCAGCACGACGAGATATGGCTCCATAATGGCGGAAAAACGGGGACAGAGCCACAGGACCACGGCGATTCCGATCCCAAGCAGGATCACAAGGAAAAAGCTGATGAGTGTCTCGGCGAGGGTGATCCCGATATGTCCGAAAAGTCCCTGGTCACGGCACATGGTCCAGAAGGTTTCCGCTACGCGGGAAGGACTGGAAAAGATGAAGGAATCGATCCATCCAAAGGCGGCAGCCGCCTCCCAGAGGATCAGAAAGGCGGCAAGCAGAAAAATCTGAGCAATGTGAATCTGTATTTTTCTTTGCCGCTGTTTTTTGAGAAAGCGTTCCTGTGCGGTCAGCGGTTGGTCAGTTTTCATTCTTATTCAGCTCCTTCCAGATTTGATTGAAATAATTTTTGAATTCCGGGGCGCTGCGGCATGCCATCGGCGACCGCTGCTCCATCTGGAAACTCAGAGGGATCTCCGCCTGGATACGGGCGGGCCGTTTTGTGAGGACGAGCACGCGGTCTGCCATACTGATCGCCTCCGAGATATCGTGGGTGACCAGCAGCGCGGTCTTTCCTTCCCGGCGGATGATCTTTCCGATATCATCGCTGACCAGAAGCCGGGTCTGGTAATCCAGGGCGGAGAACGGTTCGTCCAGCAGGACGAGGGCAGGTTCCATGACAAGGGTGCGGATCAAAGCGGCTCTCTGGCGCATTCCTCCGGACAGCTGGGAAGGACGGGCATCCCGGAAGCCGTCCAGACCGTAGATACGCATCATTTCTTCAGCTTTTTCTTTCTTTTCTCTTGTCACTGCATGCTGGATCTCAAGACCCAGCAGGATGTTGCTGTAAACGGTGCGCCATTCAAACAGATGGTCCCGCTGGAGCATATAGCCGATATTTACCAGAGAATGGGAGAGGGGCTCCCCTTTCAGCAGGATCTCTCCCTGTTCTGGCTGAAGCAGCCCGGAGATCAGGTTCAGGATCGTACTTTTTCCGCATCCGCTGGGACCGACCAGGGCGACAAACTCGCCTTCCTCAATGGAAAAGCTGATATCGGACAGAGCGGGGGTTTCACCTTCCAATGTATGATAAGACAGAGAAATATTTTTCAATTCCAGTAAACGCTGCATAGGTATCTCCTTTCGGATCGTTTTGGTCCTGCATTTCCTGTTTTGAAGATAGCAGGAAAGGGTGAAAGAAACGGCAGTTCCTTATGGAATATTATATGTGAGAAAAAAACTCCCGTTACAGATGATAAAAAACATGTTTGACTTTGGGCGGGTGCACGAGGTAAAATAAAGATACTGTCAAAATTCCGGAGGTGAGTGAGGATGGCGAATAAGAGAAATTATCAGAAAGAGTTGGATGGCGTGATCGAAAGCCTGAACGGAAAGGTTCCGACGCTTTTGCTGCACAGCTGCTGTGCGCCGTGCAGCAGCTACGTGCTGGAATATCTTTCCCAGTATTTTCAGATCACCGTTTTCTATTATAATCCCAATATCTATCCTCCCGAGGAGTATGACAAGCGAGTGCTGGAGCAGAAGGAACTGATCCGGAAGATGGAAGTGCTCCATCCGGTGTCATTTCTGGAGGGCGCTTACGACACTGAACGCTTTTACCAGATGGCGCGCGGGATGGAGGATCTGCCGGAAGGACAGGAGAGATGCTTTGGGTGTTATGAACTCCGTCTGCGGGAGGCTGCGGAAGTGGCAAGGCAGAGGAAAGCGGATTATTTTACGACGACCCTTTCCATCAGCCCGATGAAGAATGCGGAAAAGCTCAATGAGATCGGCGAAAGGATCGCCAGGGAATATGGCATCCGCTATCTCACTTCGGATTTTAAAAAGAGGAACGGCTACCGGCGTTCCGTGGAACTGTCCGGCGAGTATGGTCTGTACCGCCAGGATTACTGCGGCTGTGTGTTCTCCAAGCGGGAGAGGGAGCAGAAAAAAGGAACCATTTTGCAGGATGGGAAAGACGACAACAGAGGAAAGAGAGGATAAGTATATGGCACAATTATGGGGCGGCCGTTTCACCAAGGAGACGGATCAGTTAGTGTATCGTTTCAACGCGTCCATCGGATTTGACCAGAAATTTTACCGGCAGGATATCCAGGGCAGCATGGCACATGTCCGCATGCTTGCCAAGCAGGGGATTCTGACGGAAGAGGAGAAAGAGCAGATCCTGAAAGGGCTGGAAAGCATCCTGGAGGACGTGGAAAACCATCGCCTGGAGATCACCGAAGAGTACGAGGATATCCACAGTTTTGTGGAAGCGAATCTGATCCAGCGGATTGGGGACGCCGGCAAAAAGCTGCACACCGGAAGGAGCCGGAACGACCAGGTGGCGCTGGATATGAAACTTTATGTGCGGGATGAAGTCCGGGAGATGGACCGGCTGGTACTGGATCTTCTGAAGGCGCTTCAGAAGATCATGGAGGAAAACCTCCATACTTATATGCCGGGATTCACCCATCTCCAGAAGGCACAGCCGATCACGCTGGCACATCATATGGGAGCATATTTTGAGATGTTCCGCCGTGACAGAGGGCGCCTGCATGACATTTATCAGAGAATGAATTACTGTCCGCTGGGTTCCGGCGCGCTGGCAGGCACCACTTATCCGCTGGACCGGGAGTACACGGCTTCTCTGCTGGAGTTTGAGGGAGCTACCAGAAACAGCATGGATTCCGTATCAGACAGAGACTATGTCATTGAGCTGCTCAGCGCAATGTCTACGATCATGATGCACCTGAGCCGGTTCTGTGAGGAGATCATTATCTGGAACACCAATGAATATCAGTTTGTGGAAATCGACGATGCATACAGCACCGGAAGCAGCATTATGCCTCAGAAGAAAAATCCGGATATCGCCGAACTGGTGAGAGGGAAGACCGGACGTGTTTACGGGGCGCTGGTTTCCATCCTGACCACCATGAAGGGGCTGCCGCTGGCTTACAACAAAGATATGCAGGAGGACAAGGAGCTGACCTTCGATGCCATCGATACGGTCAAGGGCTGCCTTGCGCTGTTTACCGGCATGATTTCCACCATGCGTTTCCGGAAAGACCGGATGGAAGCCAGTGCGAAGAATGGATTTACCAACGCGACGGACGCGGCGGATTATCTGGTCGGAAAAGGTGTACCGTTCCGTGACGCTCACGGGATCGTCGGACGTCTGGTGCTTTACTGTCTGGAAAAAGACATTGCCCTGGACGACATGACTCTGGAAGAATACAAGGCAATCAGCCCGGTATTCGAGGAGGATATCTATGAGGCGATCAGCATGAAAAACTGTGTGGAGAAACGCAATACCATCGGAGCGCCGGGAGCGGAAGCGATGCAGCGGGTTCTGGAGGAAAACCGCAGATATCTGGAACAGGAAAATTTTTAAAGAAAAGTCTTGCAATTTTGTATAAAATCGTTTAGTATTACATGAGACGCACAAATGTACGCCATAGAAAAACAAATCTGCAGTGCAATGAGGAGAGAGAAACATGGAACAGAAGCTGAAAGTTGGTATTTTAGGTGCAACAGGAATGGTTGGGCAGCGTTTTATCGCCCTTCTGGAAAATCATCCCTGGTTTGAGGTCGTAACCGTAGCGGCAAGCCCGAGAAGCGCGGGAAAGACTTACGAAGAAGCGGTCGGCGGAAGATGGAAAATGACCACTCCGATGCCGGAAGCCGTAAAAAATCTGGTTGTCATGAATGTCAACGACGTAGAGCATGTAGCGTCTACCGTAGACTTTGTATTTTCTGCTGTTGATATGTCCAAAGATGAGATCAAGGCAATCGAGGAAGCGTATGCAAAGACAGAGACCCCGGTGGTTTCCAACAACAGCGCGCATCGCTGGACCCCGGACGTACCGATGGTAGTGCCGGAGATCAACCCGGAGCATTTCGATGTCATTGAGTTCCAGAAGAAACGTCTGGGAACCACCCGTGGATTTATCGCGGTAAAACCGAACTGTTCGATCCAGAGCTATGCGCCGGTACTGACCGCATGGAAGGAATTCGAGCCATATGAGGTGGTTGCGACTACCTATCAGGCAATCTCCGGAGCAGGCAAGACGTTTAAAGACTGGCCGGAGATGGTGGAAAACATCATTCCGTTTATTTCCGGAGAAGAAGAGAAGAGCGAGCAGGAGCCGCTGCGTCTCTGGGGAAAAATTGAAGACGGCGTGATCGTAAAGGCACAGGAGCCAAAGATCACCTGCCAGTGTATCCGTGTTCCGGTACTGAACGGACATACGGCAGCCGTTTTTGTAAAATTCCGCAAGAATCCGACCAAAGAGCAGCTGATCGAAAAACTGGTGAACTTCAAAGGCCTGCCGCAGGAACTGAATCTGCCAAGCGCTCCGAAGCAGTTCATCCGCTATATGGAAGAAGACAACCGTCCGCAGGTAACCCTGGATGTGGATTACGAAAACGGAATGGGCGTTTCTGTGGGACGTCTTCGCGAGGATTCCATCTATGACTGGAAGTTTGTTGGCCTGTCCCACAACACCGTGCGCGGCGCAGCCGGCGGAGCGATTCTCTGCGCAGAGACTCTGACAGCAAAAGGATTCATCAAAGCAAAATAAGATGGCTGCATACATTCTGCACAGGAAAGATACAGCCTGGCGGAACTGCTGCGAACAGTAACCATACAGCGAATATACAGCGAACATAAAGACAGAATGAACAGAAGCCCTTCCGAACGGGGATTGAACCCGCCCGGAAGGGCTTCCTGCATATTTTGGCAATCTGCACGCCCTGCTTTGTGGGAATGAATTTTCAAGCACGCTCTATCGCAGGAAGATATGGAGAAGTTTTTCGTTGAACTTCCGGTAAGGCTGATACCGCATGGGAAGATCCAGCCAGGTTTTCTTGTCCACGATGCTCTTGTAGTGGGAAAAGGTCCGGAAACCTTCTCTGCCATGATAGGAGCCCATTCCGCTCTCTCCGAAGCCGCCGAATCCCATTTCGCTGGTGGCAAGGTGAATGATCGTATCGTTGATGCAGCCGCCGCCGAATCCGCAGTGTGCAGTTACTTTTTTCGCCGCGGCGCGGTCGGAAGTGAAGATATACAGCGCCAGAGGATGCTGCAAGGAATTGATCTTCCGGATAGCATCGTCCAGGGAATCGTAAGTGAGTACAGGAAGTACGGGGCCGAAAATCTCTTCCTGCATCACTGTGTCGTCAAAAGTGACGTGATCCATGACCGTCGGTTCGATTTTCAGCGTGTCCCGGTCGGAATTTCCACCGTGAACCACTTTTTTCGGATCGATCAGGCCTGTAATGCGGTCGAAGTGTTTTTCGTTGATGATCTTTCCGTAATTTTCATTGGTCAGCGGTTCCGATCCGAATTGCTGCTGAATCTGCTTTTTGATTTCCTGTACCAGCTGTTCCCTGACTGTACGGTCGCAGTAAATATAGTCGGGAGCCACGCAGGTCTGTCCGCAGTTCAGGTATTTTCCAAAGACGATCCGCCGGGCGGCCAGCTTAAGGTCGGCGCTTTTTTCCACGATGCAGGGACTCTTTCCGCCAAGTTCCAGGGTTACCGGTGTTAAATGCTTTGCGGCGTGCGCCATCACATCTTTTCCGACCGCCTGACTGCCTGTAAAGAAGATATAGTCGAAATGTTCATTTAACAGACAGGTATTTTCCGCCCGCCCGCCGGTGACCACGGCGACGTATTCTTCGTCGAAGCATTCATGGATCATGGTCTGGATCGCCCGGCTGGTGTTGGGAGAATAGGCGCTCGGCTTGACGACTGCGGTGTTTCCCGCGGCGATCGCGTCCGCCAGCGGATCGATGTTCAGAAGGAACGGATAATTCCAGGGACTCATGATCAGCGTGACGCCATAGGGAGACGGTTTCAAGAAGCTTCTGGAGTGGAACTGTGCCAGAGGGGTGTATACGGTCTTTTCTCTGGCGAAGGAGCGGACATGTTTCAGCATATAGGTGATTTCTGTCAGGACAAGTCCGGTTTCACACATAAAGCTTTCGTAGGCACTTTTTCCAAGATCCTTCCGGATTGCCTCGTTCAGTTCCGCTTCATGTTCCTGGATATAAGTTCTCAGTTTTTTCAGCGCGCGGATCCTGCCGTCTAGGGGCAGTGTGGCGCCTGTGTAGAAATATGCCCGCTGTTTTTCAACGATCTGTCTGATTTCTGATTCGTTCATAGGGCGCGCTCCTCCTTCTGTTCATAGTCTTCTTCCATCAGGATATGATAGAATGTTTCCAGTTCCTCGGCATCCATGAGAACGGGAACCGGATAGAGAGGATTTGCCTCCTTGTCTGCGTAATGGGCAAGTTTCGGAATGTCTTCCTCCCGGATCTGCGGAATCGTGTTCCCGATCCCAAACCGCTGTTTCATGGACTTGATCTCATCAATGAATGCGTTTGCTGCCTGCTCACAGGGCGTTTCTTTTGTACAGATTCCTGCGGCGACGGCAAGCTTGGACAGCTTTTTGTGGATGGATTCTCCGTATTCCTGGAGTACGTACGGGAGCAGGACGGCGTTGGCATATCCGTGCGGGACGTTGTATTCCCCGCCCAGAGAATGCGCCACCGCATGTACGTATCCTACATAGGATTTGGTAAATGCACATCCCGCATAGTAAGAAGCGTGCAGCATATTTCTCCGCGCGTCGATGTCCGAACCGTTGGTGTACGCAGTATCAATATTCTCAAAGATCAGTTTGACAGCCAGCAACGCGTCTTTTCTGGTGCCATGGGTGGTAGAATTTCCGATATACGCTTCCACCGCATGGGTCAGCGCGTCCATTCCTGTGGTCGCGGTGACGAATGGGGGAAGACTCAGAGTGACTTTCGGGTCAAGAACCGCGTATCTTGGGATCAGAGGAAAGTCATTGATCGCGTATTTGTGCCGTGTCTCCGCGTCGGTGATGACAGCGGCAAGGGTTGTCTCGCTTCCGGTGCCCGCTGTGGTCGGAACCGCCATAAGAAGCGGAAGTTTTTTATGTACTTTCAGAATACCCTTCATCTGTGCGAGAGACTGTTTCGGTTTGACGGTGCGTGCGCCGACAGCTTTCGCACAGTCCATGCTGGAGCCGCCGCCGAAGCCGATGATGGCGTCACATCCGTTTTCCTGGTACAGGGCAAGGGCATCGGCGACATTGGCTGTCGTCGGATTTGCTACCGTGCCGCTGTAGATCGTATATGGAATCCCGGAATCCGTCAGCGCTTTTTCCAGGCGTTTGGTAAGTCCTAGATCCATGATCTGCCTGTCCGTGATGATCAGCACGTTTCCGCATTTTTCCCGCAGGATAATCTCCGGAAGCTTTTTGACACTCCCCGCAACTTCCGGCGTCCGGTATGGAAGAAACGGAAGGGCGAGTTTGAATACTGTCTGAAAAGTTCTGCAGTAAGCTTTCTTTAATCTGTTCATCTTGTAATTCCCCGCTTATACAAATTTTTATCCAAAACAGACTATAGCAACAGAGGGGTGAAAAGTCAATGCTTTTCGCGCGGACGAAAAAATCCCTGAGCGGGTGGCACAGGCGGACCGTGGGCGGTTGCAAAGAGCCGGAAAATCTAACCGTTCCGAAGCCCCTGCGGACGGGCACCGGAGCGCTAAGATTTTCTCGGCTCTTTGCAAATGCCCATGGTCCGCCTGTGCCACCCGCTCAGGGATTTTTTCTGTTTCTTGGTACCGGGAGGTGTGGATATTAAAAGTACGAATATTTCACAAAATAGCACATAATATTTTGTGAATAATTTTGGTTTCAAAGAAGAGTTTGAAGTCACACTTTTTGTTGTGTTATTTCTTTAACGATGGTATAATGTCTTTATTCGGAAAAGGAGGTATTTTTCATCAGGACGCTGCAAAGTAACATGTATGGGTACAGTTGAGAAAGAAGCCGAAGCCGGAGGCAGGTGAGGATGATGCAGCTGCAGCCATAGAAAACCAAGCCTGGCGGAAATCCCAATGACAGACTGACAGGCTGACAAAGAAAGGGGGATTTTTTTATGCCTTACGAAGACGTAGAAAAATTTGAACAAATTGCAAAGGGAAAAATTAAATTTCTGGAGGAACATTTCGGACGATATTTTCTGAGAGCCATTATGGCCGGTTTCTTTATCGCAGTTGCGATGATCTACAGTAATGTTGTCGGAAATCTGTTCAGTGAATCGGATCCTGCGATGGGTAAGTTCCTGAGCGGTATCGTGTTCTCCATTGCGGTTCTGCTGATCACATTTATCGGCAGTGAGCTGTTCACAGGAAACAACCTGATGATGGCGTTCGGCGCTTACCAGAAGGCGGTATCCTGGAAAGCAGTCGGAAAAGTATGGCTGGTCAGCTATATCGGCAACTTTGTCGGATGTTTTATTTTTTCCCTGATCTTTGTGGGGGCAGGAGCGTCAGGCACTGCGGATTACTTTGCAAGTATCATTGATGGAAAGCTGACGATACCGGCAGGACAGATGTTCCTGCGTGCGGTTCTTTGTAACTTCTTTGTCTGTCTCGCAATTGTGTGCGGAAACAAGATGAAGAACGAGGCGGCGAAATTCCTGATGATCGTGATCTGTATCTCAGGATTCGTAGTATCCGGTTTTGAGCACAGCATCGCCAATATGGCTACGTTCACAACGGCTATGCTGCTGGTACCGGGTGTCTCGATTGTCGGCGTGCTGCGAAGTATGCTGATTGTAACTTTAGGAAATATGGTCGGCGGAGCGCTGCTCCTTGGCTGGCCGCTTTGTAAAATGAGTGCACCGAAAGAATGACAAAATCTTTATACATAGCTGAAAAGCCCAGCGTGGCGCAGGAATTTGCGAAGGCTTTAAAAGAAAATATGCAGCGGAGGGATGGCTATCTGGAATCACAGAATTCCGTGGTGACCTGGTGTGTCGGACACCTGGTCACCATGAGCTATCCGGAAAAATACGATCCCAAATATAAACGGTGGAGCTTTGAGACTCTGCCGTTTCTTCCGAAAACCTTTCTGTACGAAGTGATCCCGGGGGTGGAGAAACAGTACCGTATCGTGAGCGGTCTTCTCAACCGGGAGGATGTGACAACGATCTATGTCTGCACCGACTCCGGACGGGAAGGAGAATATATCTACCGTCTTGTTGCGCAGATGGCGCAGGTCGGTGACAAAAAGCAAAAGAGAGTCTGGATTGATTCCCAGACAGAAGAGGAGATTCTCAGAGGAATCCGTGAAGCGAAGGATGAGAGTGAGTATGACAATCTTTCAGCCTCCGCTTATTTACGTGCTAAGGAAGATTATCTGATGGGAATCAATTTTTCCCGTGTCCTGACGCTGAAGTACGGCAATACGATCGCCAATTATCTGGGAACAAAATACCAGGCGGTCTCCGTCGGCCGTGTGATGACCTGTGTGCTGGGAATGGTCGTGCGCAGGGAGCGGGAGATCCGTTCCTTTGTCAAGACGCCGTTCTACCGCGTGCTGGCGCAGATGTCCGTGGAAGGGCGGAAGTTCGACGGAGAGTGGAAAGCCGTGGAGGGGAGCAAATACTTTCAGTCTCCGCTGCTGTACAAGGACAATGGGTTCCGCAAAAAAGAGGATGCGGAACAGCTGATCAGTGAACTGAAGCAGACAGAGCCGCTGACGGCGGTTGTGGAAAAGGCAGAGCGCAGGAAGGAAAACAGGAATCCGCCCCTCCTTTATAATCTGGCGGAACTGCAGAACGACTGCGCGAAGTTGTTCAAGATCAGCCCTGACGAGACACTGAAGATCGTCCAGGAACTGTATGAGAAGAAGCTTGTGACGTACCCAAGAACAGACGCCCGTGTGCTGTCCAGCGCAGTGGCGAAAGAGATCCACAGGAATCTGGCGGGACTGAAAAACTACGGGAAGACAGCAGCTCTGGCGGCGGAAATCCTGGAAAATGAAAGCTACAAAAAGATCGGAAAGACCCGCTATACCAATGATAAGCTGATCACGGACCACTATGCGATCATTCCTACAGGGCAGGGCCTTGGAAATCTGAGAAATCTGAGGGAACTTTCCGAAAAAGTCTATGAGGTGATCGTGCGGAAGTTTCTGGCAGTCTTTTATCCGCCTGCCGTGTACCAGAAGGTTTCTCTGACGTCTGCCGTTGGGAAAGAACATTTCTTCTCCAGCTTCAAGGTTCTGGTGGATGAGGGCTACCTGAAGGTCATGCAGTACTCTTTTGGAAGAAAGCAGGAGGCAGCGTCCGGAAAAAACAGCAGAAATGCTGCGGCTGACGGGCAGGAAGCCGGAGAGGAAGCGGCAGAGTCCGGAAAGGATTCCGGAGAAGAAGGGCAGGACATGGCATGCGACCGGAGTTTTCTGGACGCCCTGGCAAAGGTGCGGAAGGGAAGCGTTCTTCCCATCGAAGATTTCCGGATCAAGGAAGGGGAGACTTCCCCGCCGAAGCGTTACACTTCGGGCTCGATGATCCTTGCCATGGAAAATGCCGGACAGCTGATCGAAGATGAGGAACTGCGGGCGCAGATCAAGGGAAGCGGGATCGGGACCAGCGCCACCAGGGCGGAGATCCTGAAGAAGCTGTTTTCCATCCAGTATCTTTCCCTGAACAAAAAGACGCAGGTGATCACACCGACCCAGCTTGGAGAAATGATCTTTGATGTGGTCAATCAGTCCATCCGTTCGCTGCTGAATCCGGAGCTGACGGCAAGCTGGGAGAAAGGTCTGACTTATGTGGCGGAAGGCAGCATCACCACGGAAGAATATATGACAAAGCTGGAAACTTTTGTGGCGCGGCATACGGAAAATGTGAAGCGCATGCACCCGTCCTATGGGCTGCGGCAGTGTTTTGACGCCTATGCGGATGTTTATAAGAAATAAAGAATATAAGAAATAGAGAGTATAAACAAGAAAGAAAAGAGGTTGAACGATGAAAGGAATTACGATTCAGGAACTTTACGATTTGAGGGAGACGATCGCGGCGGAGCTTTTTGAGGGAAAAATCTTTCCCTGGGAGGTTTTGCCGGAAATCGGAACATTTCTTGTGAAGCTTGGAAATACGCTTCCGGAAGAGGAATATGAGAAAAAGGGAGAGAATATCTGGATCGCCAGGGATGCCAAAGTCGCTCCGACAGCATCCATCACCGGTCCCTGTATCATCGGGAAAGGCGCGGAAGTGAGACACTGTGCGTTTATCCGCGGCAATGCCCTGGTGGGCGAGGGGGCAGTGGTTGGAAATTCTACAGAGCTGAAAAATGTGATCCTGTTTAATAAAGTACAGGTTCCCCATTATAACTATGTGGGTGATTCTGTTCTGGGTTATAAAGCCCATATGGGAGCAGGATCCATTACTTCCAATGTGAAATCCGACAAGAAACTGGTGGTCGTGAAAGGAGACGGCGAAGAGCTGGAGACGGGGCTGAAAAAATTCGGTGCAATGCTCGGCGATGAGGTGGAGGTCGGATGCGGCAGTGTCCTGAATCCGGGAACGGTCGTAGGCCCTCATTCCAATATCTATCCGCTGTCCAGTGTGCGGGGCGTGGTTCCGGCAGATTCGATTTTCAAGAACAGTAAGGAAATCGTAAAGAAATATTGAGTGTCAAAGTATTGACGGTTCAAGTGTATCGTTGTATTATTTAAACAGTACAATGATACACTTTTCCTTTCTGCGGAATCCTGTGCAGGAAATGTAATCGTTCAGCGGGCTGAAGGGCTGCAAGGTAATCCACACAGTATTTGGCGGAACAGAACATGAGGAGGGCCTGATATGCTGGAAGTACAGAATCTGACGAAACGATACAACAAAACATTGGCGGTGGACAATGTGAGCTTTACGGTAAACACTGGAAGGATTGGGATTTTGCTGGGTCCCAACGGCGCGGGAAAATCTACAGTGATCAAGAGCATTGCCGGACTTCTGAAGTATGAGGGCGGCGTGGGGATCGACGGGCTTCCGGCAAGGACGACGGAGGCAAAGAAGATTTTCGGTTATGTCCCGGAGCTTCCGGCGCTGTTTCCCAATCTTACCGTGGCGGAACATCTGGAGTATATCCGCAGGGCTTATGACGTTTCCGTGTCGGACGAGGAAGTGGAGAAGCTTCTGGAACGGTTTGAGATGGAAGACAAGAAAGAAAAGCTGGGCAGTGAGCTTTCCAAGGGTATGATGCAGAAGGTGAGCATCTGCTGCGCGCTGCTGATCCATCCCCGGGTTATGATGCTGGATGAGCCGATGGTGGGACTGGATCCCCGGGCGATCAAGGAACTGAAGGAAGTGATCCTGGAACTGAAAGAACAGGGAACCACGGTACTGATCAGTACGCATATGCTGGAGATGGTGCAGGAGCTTTGGGATGATGTATTCGTGATGGAGAAAGGGCATATTATCGCGGTGTACCATCGGGAGGAAGTCAGCGATCAGAATCTGGATGAGCTGTTCTTCGCAGTGACGGAGAAGGAGAAAGGAGAGGCCCATGCGTAGTATGACTTATCTCTGGAAACGGACCGCCGTGAATCTGCTGAAGAAAAATATCAAACGACCGGTTTTCTGGGTGTATGCAGTGCTGATCGTCGTCTATGGGGCGGCGATGTATCTGACGTTTGGAGAACTGATCCGGGAGAATCATCTGGACAGCCCGGAGTTTTTTACAGCGGCGGTGAGCGCCTTTCTGTTGTATCTGACACCTGCCGGGTACAGTTCTTACGCGAGACGGAAGGGACTGCTGTTTCGAAACTGTGATGTTCACTTTGTCTTCCCTTCCCCGGCATCCCCAAAGCTTTGCCTGCTCTATGGACAGATCAAGACCCTTGCCGTGTCGTGTCTGATGGAACTGGTGATTGTTTTTGTTGGGATTGTCTGGTTTCATATACCTTTGCTGAATATGCTGCTTTATGTGCTGCTGGTCAGTGTGGTCAGCACGGTCATGGATTCCAGCCTTGTGATCTGCCTGTACGGGAATGAACGTCTGAAAGAAGAAACTTTGAATAAGCTGGCATATCTTCTGTATGGAATCACCGCGCTGCTGCTTCTGCTGGGGTTCCTTTATCTCAGGACAAAGGGATTTCACGTTGCGACAGTTATGGAATATCTGTCCAGTCCGGGGATACAGATGATCCCTTTGATCGGATGGGAGATTGCGGCGCTGCGTCTGGTGCTGCTGGGACCGGACGCCGTTAACGTGGCAGGAACGTTCCTTTATCTGCTGGCGGCGGGAGGATTGTTCCTGGCGGCTGTGAAACTAAAATGTACCGGGCGGTATTATGAAGACGCCATGAAATTTGCCGATGACTATGAGCAGGCGCTGGCGCAGAAGAAGAAAGATGGAACGACAAACTTTTGGAAAAACCGGAAACTCAGAAAGGTACAGGTAAACTGGAAAGGAACCGGGGCAAGCGCTATTTTTCACCGGCAGTGGCTGGAATATAAAAAGGAACGGTTCTTTCTTTTCTCTACGGCGACGCTGGTAAGTGTGATCGTCGGTGTAGTGTTCATCTATCTGGACAGAACCGGACAGCTCGGCGTTCCGCAGGAATTTAAGATTTACGCGCTTTTGGGACTGACCGTCTATCTGATGCTGATCTTTGGAAGCCTGCCTACGAAGTGGACCAAAGAGCTGGAGAATCCCTATGTTTTTCTGATACCAGACCGGGCGGTGAAAAAGATCTGGTATGCCACCTGCCTGGAGCATGTGAAGTCTCTGATAAATATGATCCTTCTGGTAGTGCCTGCCGGTATTTTTATGGGGATCCGACCAGTGTTGTTGATCTTTCTGGTCTGGATGGGAACGGCGGCAGGAGCGGTCCGGATTTATTCCGATACGATCACCAGAGCGATTCTGGGAATTATGCTGGGGAATACCGGAAGGAGTTTATTGCAGATGTTGATCGCGTGGACGTTTATCGGATTTGCAGTTCCGTTTTTCCTGATCGGTCTGTTTCTGGTGGGAGAGACGGCAGCTTTCCTGCTGGCGAGCCTGTATCTGACGGTGGCGGCTTTTGTCCTGATGTTCGGCGGTTCCCACGCGTTTACCAGGATGGAACTGCAGGAATAGCGATTTGTATAGAAACCTTACAAAAAGCAATTTTCAAACACTCTCTTGAGAAAGGATGAGTGAATATGAAACCAACGGTGAAACAGCCATTATTTATCGTAACCGGAGCTTCCGGAGTGGGGAAAACTACGCTGTGTGAGGAATTGTTCCGGAAAGAAAAGGATTATATCGTTATGGAAAGCGATATTATCTGGAATGATTTTTACGATACGCCGGAGAACAATTACCGGATGTTCCGGAAGATCTGGAGGAAAGACAGCTGTTCACGGAAATCCATTACCTTGCGGTGGTGGCGGATGACAAAACTCTGCTGCGGAGAATGCGGGAGGGACGTGGAATTACGGATCAGGGCTGGATCGATTCTTCGGTTCACTTTAACCGGTGGCTGAGAGAAAACGCGGACAAGACAGCGCCGAAGATCACGCTCCTGGATGAGACGGAGCGGACGCTGGAAGAAAGCGTGGAATTTGCGCATCAGTGGATCATGGACAGAATAAAATAACGAAAGAATTAAAATAGCGCCGATGCCTGTACGAACTGTCTCACCCGGACAGCCACACAGGCATCGGCGTTTTCTTTGGAAATCACATTCCGAATTCTTTTGGATAAACGACAGAGCCGCTGAGTGGTCTGGCGTTTTCCTGCAGTTTGATTGCCATGAAATTTGCGGAAGGGATTCCTTCCGGAACTTCGATGCCAAGCTGTTCCGCCGGAACATAGCCGAATTTCGGATAGTAGAACTCACTGCCGAGTACCAGGGAATAGGCATGGCCGGCTTCTTTTGCGATCCGGTGGCCTTCCGCGATCAGCGCAGTCCCCACGCCCTGTTTCTGGTATTCCGGTTTCACGGACAAGGGAGCCAGAACCAGTACCGGGTCGTTTCCCACACTGGCTTTGGTAAACATGATATGTCCCGCCAGCTTTCCGTCGATCTCTGCGACGAGAGATAATTCCGGGAGAAATGCGCTGCGTTTCCGCAGTTCCGTAACCAGGTCCTGCTCATTTCCGTCCGCATGGTCCGCGGTCGCGAAGGCTTCTTTCACAAGATCGTAGATTTCGTTGTAGTCGTTTGGAGTTTCCTGTCGGATTACCATTTGAATACCTCCTGTAACGAAAGAATCGCACCAATCGGAAAGATCGGTGCGGTTCTTTTGTCATGTTGTGATAAAATTCTGTTTTTTAGAACTTGCCAGCTTTTGCAGCTTCCTCAACAGCAACAGCAACAGCAACGGTCATACCAACCATCGGGTTGTTGCCGGCGCCGATCAGACCCATCATCTCAACGTGAGCCGGAACGGAAGAAGAACCAGCGAACTGAGCGTCAGAGTGCATACGTCCCAGAGTATCTGTCATACCGTAGGAAGCCGGACCTGCAGCCATGTTGTCCGGATGCAGAGTACGTCCTGTACCACCGCCGGATGCAACGGAGAAGTATTTCTTTCCAGCTTCTACGCGCTCTTTCTTGTAGGTACCAGCTACCGGATGCTGGAAACGGGTCGGGTTGGTGGAGTTTCCGGTGATGGAAACATCTACGTTCTCTCTCCACATGATCGCAACGCCTTCACGAACATCGTTTGCACCGTAGCAGTTTACTTTTGCACGCGGTCCATCGGAGTATGCCTTGCGGAATACTTCTTTCAGCTCGCCTGTGTAGTAATCATATTCTGTTTCGATATAAGTAAATCCGTTGATACGTGCGATGATCTGAGCAGCGTCTTTTCCAAGACCGTTCAGGATAACGCGCAGCGGTTTCTGACGTACACGGTTTGCTTTCTCAGCGATACCGATCGCGCCCTCAGCAGCAGCGAAGGACTCGTGACCTGCCAGGAATGCGAAGCACTCGGTATCCTCTTCCAGAAGCATTTTGCCCAGGTTTCCATGTCCCAGACCTACTTTACGCTGGTCTGCTACAGAACCCGGAATACAGAAGGACTGAAGTCCCTCACCGATTGCAGCTGCAGCCTCAGATGCTTTGCGGCAGCCTTTTTTGATCGCGATTGCAGCGCCTACGGTGTAAGCCCATTTTGCGTTTTCGAAGCAGATCGGCTGAATGCCTTCTACCATTTTGTATACATCCAGGCCTGCAGCTTTTGTTACTTCTGCAGCTTCCTCGATGGAATTGATTCCGTACTCAGCTAACTTTGCCAGAATCTGTTTTTCTCTTCTTTCATATGATTCAAATAATGCCATTTCCTCGTCCTCCTGATTCTCAAGCTTTTCTCGGGTCAATGATTTTAACAGCGTCGTCTACACGGCCGTACTGTCCCTGAGCTTTTTCAAATGCAGTGTTTGCGTCGTCTCCGCCTTTGATGAACTCCATCATTTTTCCGAAGTTTACGAATTTATAACCGATGATCTGATCTTCGTCGTCAAGAGCAACGCCTGTTACGTAACCATCTGTCATTTCCAGATAACGAGGTCCTTTTGCAAGTGTTCCGTACATGGTTCCAACCTGGGAACGAAGTCCTTTACCCAGATCTTCCAGACCTGCACCGATCGGCAGACCTTCCTCAGAGAATGCACTCTGGCTTCTTCCGTAAACGATCTGAAGGAAGAGTTCTCTCATTGCTGTATTGATAGCATCACACACAAGGTCAGTGTTCAGAGCTTCCAGAACAGTAAGACCTGGAAGGATCTCAGATGCCATAGCAGCAGAATGAGTCATACCGGAACATCCGATGGTCTCAACCAGCGCTTCCTGGATGACGCCGTCTTTTACGTTCAGGGTCAATTTACAGGTACCCTGCTGCGGAGCACACCAGCCAATGCCGTGTGTTAAACCGGAGATATCCTTGATTTCTTTTGCTTTTACCCATTTTGCTTCTTCCGGAATCGGAGCTGCACCGTGATGAACGCCCTGAGCAACCGGACACATCATTTCTACTTCGTGTGAATAAATCATTGTTAGACTCCTTTCAAATATGTACTTATTTGAGCTTTTTGTCTTTGGAACAACCCGCAATCTGAAGTCCCACAGACCTGACATTATTTTCTCACAATCTTCCGGTTTCGTCAACTCTGAAATCTGGGGTTTTTATCTGAACTGTTCAGCTTTTTTGGCTTAAGGGGACGAAAAAATCTCTGCGCACCCGTATGCCGCCCGCGCAGGGATTTTTTCTGGCTTTCGGAAGCTGAAGAGTCAGAGGATTGTATCGCCTTTTAGTTGTCTGGCAAAGGGGTAATGGTTTATTGGTTTTCTTATGAGTTGAAAGAGATTTTCAGGGAATTGCATAGGTATAATTTCGGATTTTGAAAAAATATTGCAAAAATTTTTATGATAAATGAATGTTCAGATAAATGTTTAAGGGAAATGTAATTGACAATAAAATATGGTATTGTATAATTTGAATATAGAGAATTGAAAAAAGAGAGAAAAATTCAACAAATTGACAAATAAAGAAAGGGAGGGAGGAGCGGTTATGAAGTGGAGGAAAGGGATAAAAAAGGTGGCGGGATTTGTCCTTGCTGGAATTTTGGCGGTAGGTATAATGGGATGTCAGGGTAGTCAGGAAGAGGAAGAAATCCTGACAATCTGTGTGGACAGCGGGACTGAGGGCATAGGTTCTATGATAGAGGACGGCTGGTCAAATCTGGACGAGGGGATGAAGACAGATCTTGTGGTGATACCGTCGGATGAGACAGCGGCACAGGCAAAGATCAAAGAACTGCGTACGGAGATTATGTCAGGCGGCGGACCGGATGTTTTTATTTTATCAGCTGACAGTAGTCAGAGGCTGTTTGAGGATCCGAAAAAAACCATGTATTCGGATACTTTTCTGCCGCTGGATGACTATATGAGCGATGCCAAGTATATGAAACCGGAGGAATGGAACCAGACTGTTCTGGAATCAGGAAGAACAGAGGAAGGACAGGTTGTACTCCCAGTGTTATATTCCTATTATGCGTTTGCTTTCCAGACTTCTTGTCTGGAAAATCCCGGGAAGATTCCTTCGTCTCTGGAAGAAATTCTTGCATGTGAGGATTCGCTGATCGGGGAATATGTGGCTTATTTTCCATATTTTGCCATGCTTTATTCTTTTGGAGAATTGGCGGATTATCAGGAGGAAAAACTTATCTGTTCTGAAGAGGATTTGCTGAAACGAGCGGAGGAAATGGTTGCTTATAAATTGAAATATCCCTCAAAATGGCCCTCAAATACGGAAGCGGAAGGAATCGTTGCTTACGGTGAAGCAGACGGAACGTTTTTCTCCAATGTTGACCGTTTTTCAGGGGAAGAAGAGACGGTGTTTGCTTTTCCAAATGATCAGGGGGGCGTAACCGCCCATGTAAAGATGTATGCAGCGATCAACAGAAATACAGAACTTCCCGATCAGGCGTTTGCAGTACTGGACTTTCTGCTCAGCAATGAAGTAATCAGCGGTGAAGGGTTTCCGTATGGAGAAGATAAATGGGCGGGAAGAAGCAACCGTTTTTTTCCTGGACTAGGAGGAATTTCTGTGAATCAGACACTTGCACAGGAGGCATGTAGATCCCAAACAGCCAAAGACGCACTCAAGAAAATGAACAGCCAGATCACTGCAGTCCGTTATCCCTCAATCCTGGATCAGGAAATTCAGCAGCTGTATAAGGACTGTCACTTGAGTGAATTGAGTGGAAATGGTGAGTACACAAACGAAGCGATGAGAAAAGAGCTGATCAGCCGGGCATATGAGCGGATGGAAATGCAGCTGTCTGAATAACTCAGTGACAAATAGAGAAAGGGAAGGAGGAGCAGTTATGAAGTGGAAGAAAGGTTCCAAAAAAGTGGCGGGATTTGTCCTTGCTGGAATTTTAGCGATAGGTATGATGGGATGTCAGGGTGGTCAGGAAGAGGAGAAAATTCTGACGATCTGTGTGGACGTTGGGACAGAGGACATCGGTTCTATGATAGCGGACGGCTGGTCAAATCTGGACGAGGGGATGAAGACAGATCTTGTGGTGATACCGTCGGATGAGACGGCGGCACAGACAAAGATCACAGAACTGCGCACGGAGATCATGTCAGGCGCCGGACCGGATATTTTTCTTTTTTCGACTAACCGCAGTCAGAGACTGTTTGAAGATCCGAAAAAAGCCATGTATTCGGATACTTTTCTGCCGTTGGATGACTATATGAGCGATGCCAAGCATATGAAACCGGAGGAATGGAACCAGACCATTCTGGAATCCGGAAGAACAGAGGAAGGACAGGTTGTGCTTCCCGTGCAATATACCTTTCATGCATTCGCTTTCCAGTCCGCGTGTCTGAAAAATCCCGGGGAGATTCCTTCGTCCCTGGAAGAGATTCTTGCATGTGAGGATCCGCTGATCGGGGAATATTCGACTTTTTATCCGGATTCTCTTATGTTTCATTCTTTTGGGGAACTGGCGGATTATCAGGAGGAAAAACTCGTCTGTTCCAAGGAGGATCTTCAGAAACGCGTGGAGGAAATGATTGCTCATCAGTCTAAATGGCTCTCAAAAACAGAAGCGGAAGGAATCGTTGCCTGCGGTGAAGTAGACGGAACGTTTTTTTCCAATGTTGACCGCTTTTCAGGGGAAGAGGAGGCGGTGTTTGCTTTTCCAAATGATCAAGGAGGTGTAACCGCTCGTGTAAACACATATGCAGCGATCAACAGAAATACGAAACTTCCTGAGCAGGCGTTTGCGGCACTGGACTTTTTGCTCAGCAATGAAGTAATCAGCGGTGAAGGATTTCCGTACGGATATGATAAAAGGGCAGGAAGTACCAACCATTTTTCCTCGGGACAAGGAGGAATTTCTGTGAATCAGACACTTGTGCAGGGCTTTTTTAAATCACAGACGGCGAAAGAGGCATTCCAGAAAATGAACAGCCAGATCACTGCCGTCCGTTATCCCTCAATCCTGGATCAGGAAATTCAACAGATGTATTGGGAAGCCTATTTGAACGCATCTGGTCCGCATCCAGACGAGGCGGCGAGAAAAGATTTAGTCAGCCGGGCGTATGAACGGATGGAAATGCAGCTGTCTGAGTAACAAGGAGGGTGCCTATGAAAAAGAAATGGAAGAGATACGGGAATGGATGGCTGCTGGTGGCGCCCTTGATGATCGGGTGCCTGGTGTTCTATGCGGTTCCGTTTCTGATGGTTCTGTGGTATTCGTTCCGGAGCAGCGCCGGGCGGAGCGGTGTTTTTGTCGGGTTTGCCAATTATATGGAGATGATGGAGAATGAGATGTTCCGCCTTGCCTGCTGGAATACGTTCCGTTTTCTGCTGGCAGGGCTTCCGCTGATCCTGCTGGTGTCGTACCTGATCGCGCTTCTGCTGAAAAAGCAGGCACAGAAACATATGCTGCTGAAGTCGGTGCTTTTGTTTCCCTATATTATGCCGATCGTTGGGACGGTGCTTCTGACGGAACTGTTGTTTGATGAGGTGGGGGTTGTCAACCGGATTTTGCTGCTGATGGGTGTGCCCATAGAGAAATGGCTGGAATCTTCCTGGGCGTTCTGGATCGTTGTCGGTCTGTATCTGTGGAAGAATGCGGGATACAGTGTCGTCCTGCTGCTTGCCGGGTTGATGACCATACCGGAAGACCAGTACGCGGCTGCCAGCTTGGACGGCGCGGGAGGGTTTCGCCAGTTTCTTTATATCACCACGCCGCAGATGTGGCATTCCGTGTATTTTGCCCTGCTGTTCTCTTTGATCAATGCGTTCAAGTGCTTCCGTGAGATTTTCCTCATCGGAGGGAAGCATCCCAATACGGAGGTCTATATGCTGCAGCATTTTATGAACAACAACTTTGAGAATCTGAATTACAACAAGCTGTCTGTGGCTTCCGTTCTTCTGTTTCTGGCGGTCACGATCGTGATCAGTGCTTCCTATGGCTGGGTTCAGAGAAAGGAGGCGTACAAATCATGAGAAAAAGAGAAAAAAGACATGTCTTGAGCACACTGTTTGCTGGAATCGTGATCATCCTGTGTTTGGTTCCGTTCCTGGTGGTATTTGTAGGGGGATTCTGGCAGGAGGAGACGGGAGTTTCGGTACAGGCTTACTATGATGTCTTTCTTGGATCTCCCCGGTATCTGTTCCGTTTCTGGAGAAGCCTTGGCTTATGTCTCTGCATCACGGCTGGCCAGATTGTCGTTTCGGTTATGGCGGGCTATGGATTTGCCAAATGTACGTTTCCGGGAAAAGGTGTTATGTATTTCTTCCTGATGATTCTGATGGTACTTCCGCTACAGGTGACGCTGGTGCCGAATTATATTATGCTGGATCAGATGGATCTGCTGGGAACGGATGGGGCTTTGATCCTGCCGGGAATCTTTGTCCCTCTGGGAACGTTTATCATCACCCAGAGCTTCCGGGCGGTTCCCGATGATGTGGTGGACGTCGCCCGGCTGGACGGCTGCGGTCTGTGGCGGATCCTGCTGCAGGTGGCGGTTCCGATCGCAAAGGGAGGGATCGTCTGTGCAGGCCTGCTGGCGTTTCTGGATGCCTGGAATATGGTGGAGCAGCCCATTGCTTATCTGAAAGATTTTACCAGGTATCCGATTTCTGTGGCGCTTGCCTATGTAACGCCTTCGGAGTCTGCAAGACAGTTCGTCTGCTGTATTCTGGTCATGCTGCCGCCGTTGTTTCTGTTCTCCTGTTTCCACAGGGAAATGGTGGAAGGGATCGTGTTTGGAGAGGAGAAGTAGGTATGAAGAGGAAGGTAGTCTGTGTTGGTATTCTTGTATTCTGGGGTCTTGTGGTCTGCACGATTCTTTCCGTACGCATCGAGGAGCAGATGACAATTCAGGCAGTGAAGGCAGAAGCGAAGGAAGAAAAGATCGAGCCGGGATATTCCCGCCTGACGATTCCTGCGGATGCGCTGATCCAGGATGAGAACGGAACGCATCTGTATTATGCAGAGACAGGAGACGGATGGGAGGAAGGAAACCGTGTGGTGGAGAGAGATCCATATGCGTATTCTGTAGAGGGAGACAGTATCATACTGCCCGATTCCATGAATCTGACGTCTTATATTCAATATGCTTCCAAGCCAGTGGAGGTGGGAGAGCTGATCCTGTGGTGCCGGACTTATCCGGAAGATGAGGACTGTTATCTGGTCCTTGATCCCGGTGAGCCGGATCAGAGTCGGGAAGGATGGGAGACGGCTTCTGTGACCGAGGAAAGGGAAGGCGCGCTTCTGGTGTCCCTGAATGGCAAACAGCCGTTTCTGGAAAGCCAGGCGAGAAGCGAACTTGGCTTTTCCGGGGAAAGCAGGGTATACAGTCTTGGTGATGTCCGGAAGTTTTTTGGAACCTTTCCGCTGCTGGCAGGGATGGCGGCGCTTTTGATCATGACGGTGATCCTGTGGGCACATTCTCTGCGTCTGACCCGAAACCTGCGGGAAAACAGGACGCTGCTGACGGTCAATGTCATTCTTGGCGGGAGTATGCTGTGGCTGTTCCGGTGTCTGGCGGATCAGGTACAGCTTCCCTCGTCCCTGCTGCCGGCGGAAAATATTCTGGAGTTTGGACATTACGCAGAGGAATTCGGCGCGATTTTCCATGAACTGGAAGGGTTTGCCGCGGCTGCCGCCAATGAGACACTGCGGGCGCTCCCGGTGAGTCTGGCATTGTCTGGCGCGGTGATTCTTGCGGGGATCGTTTTGATTCTTGTGCTGATTGTTTTTGAGAAGAGGATTGTAAGCAGAGTGTCGGAAGTGATTTCTGCAGGTATGATCCATTTTCGGCAAAATATCTGATGGTATTTCTGTAAAAAAAGAGGGAAAACCTCTCTAAAATTTTCCGTATTTTTTCCGGGAGCCTCATGATAAAATCGGAAAAGTAAATGCATCAGAAGGAGGACAAAATGAGAGAACTTTCGTATCAGTATAAAAATCTGCCGATCCCGGGCGGCGGATATGTGACAGGTTTTATTTTCCATAAAAAGAAGAAGGGACTTCTGTATCTGAGAACCGATATTGGAGGGACTTACCGCTTCGATCCGGAGCATCAGCGGTGGTGCAGCCTGATTTCCCATGTGACGCCGGAGGATTTGAGCGAGATGTTCCCGATCTCCGTGGCGCTGGATGATGATCGGCCGGAGCGGCTTTACATCGCCTGCGGAGAGAACCGGGAGAAGAGCGGCGTGCTGGCGATCTCGGAGGATTACGGCGAGACTTTCCGCTATGAGAAAATCCCGGTGATGATCCACGGAAATCTCAATGGACGCGGAACGGGAGAACGGCTACAGCTGTGATTCCGGAGACACCATTGACGGACGGATCGTCCGGTATGCCATCGGTGCGGACGGTACCATCGGAGCGATGGAGGAGATTACGCCGGGCAGTGTCAGCGAAGTTACGGGAATCAGGCAGGAACAGATCCGGCAGGGAGATTCTCTGGAATATGGATTTTCCGGAATCAGCGCCTCCCGGCGGACGCCGGGACTGGTGATCGCTTCGACGATCGTCAAGGATGACGGCGACAGTATTTTTCTGTCCGAAGATTACGGGACAACCTGGAAACCGATTCTGTTTGATCTCGTCTCAGGACGAGCTTCTGGCGGTGGCGAGAGAGCACAAGAGAAGAGGCCTGCCGATGGATGCCATCGTCATCGATTTCTTCCACTGGACCAGACAGGGCGACTTCAAATTTGAGCCGAGAGGCTGGCCGGATCCGGAAGCAATGGTAAAAGAGCTGAAAGAGATGGGAATCGAGACGGTTGTCTCTGTCTGGCCGACCATCGATGAGCGCAGCGAAAATTTCGGTACCATGAGTGAGATGGGCTATCTGGTCAACGCGGACCGCGGCAATCAGAACCATATGACATGGATGGGAAATACGGTCTTCTATGATGCGACCCATCCGGGCGCACAGAAATTTGTGTGGGAGAAATGTAAGGAAAATTATTATAAGAAGGGTATCCGCTGCTTCTGGCTGGATGAGGCGGAGCCGGAATACGGCCCTTATGATTTTGACAATTACCGATACTATGCGGGACCGGCGCTGCAGTGCAGCAACGTGTATCCGGTGGGATATGCGAAAGGCTTCTATGAAGGCCTTAAGGCGGAGGGAGAGAAGGATATCCTGAGCCTGGTGCGCTGCGCATGGGCGGGCAGCCAGAAATCCTTCAATCCCATCCGCTTCCAGCCGGAGGAATGGGCGCAGACAGCCAAGGACTGCGGCTTCAAGTACCTCATCCTCACCACCAAGCACCACGACGGCTTCTGCCTGTGGGACACCAGGTATTCGGACTATAAGGTGACGGCTCCCGATTGTCCGTACCATGTGAGCGAGCATGCGGATCTGGTTAAGAGCATGTTCGACGCCTTCCGGGAAAAGGGACTGGGCATCGGCGCTTATTTCTCCAAGGCTGATTGGCACACCCCCTATTATCGCACCCCGGAGCTCCCAGACCCGAACCCTTCCGACCGCGGTCCCATGTACAGCCCCGCTGCGGAGCCGGAGCGCTGGGAAAACTTCGTCCAGTACACCAAAAACCAGGTCCTGGAGCTCTGCGAAGGTTACGGACCCATTGACATCCTCTGGTTTGACGCCGGATGGGTCTGCGCAAGTAACGGTCAGGATATCCGCTTGGGTGAGATTGTGGACGAAGCCCGGAAAATTCAGCCCGGCATCCTTTCGGTGGACCGCACTGTCGGCGGCCCTTACGAGAACTATGTGACTCCCGAGATGTGTGTGCCGGAAGAACCGCTGGGTGTGCCGTGGGAGAGTTGTCTCACCCTTGGGGCAGATTTTACCTATGAATACGCCGATCGGTACAAATCCCCCCGGGAGTTGGTGAACACGCTGGTGGGTATCGTTGCAAAAGGAGGAAACCTGGCACTGAACGTCAGCCCCCAGCCGGACGGCCGCATCCCGGTGGACGCCATGGACAGCCTGCGGGGCTTGGGCGAATGGCTTAAGGTTTACGGCGAAGCGATTTACGGCACCCGTGTCTGCGCCCCTTATCAGTCCGGGAATATTTCCTTTACCAGGAAGGGCGATGCGGTTTACGCTATCCGGCTGTTCCCCGTCGCCCAGGAAGCGGTTGATTCCAAGCTGTTTATTCCTTACGCCGGCAAGGTCTCCAAGGTGACTATGCTGGACAGCGGCGAGGATGTATCCTTTGTTCCGGGTGAGGGCGGCATTACCGTCACCGTGCCGGCAGGACGCCGCGGCGGCTCCGCGCCCATCGCACTGGTGTTCAAATTGCAGTAAATTGATAAGGAGCGCGGCTTTTTCTGAAAAAAATACCCCGGGGAAATCCGAACAGCGAACTGTGCAAGTTTAGCTGTCCGGATTTCTCCGGGGATTTTCTGTTGTGAAGCAACTTTGGTTTCCAGTGTTTGTTTGAAAGGTGCGTTCTACGGATTAACGTTTAACGCTGTGCATCCCCTGATCCTGATTTTTTGCCGACAAAGACAGGAATACAGTTCAAAAGAATGATGAAAACGGCATATCCGCATAAAACAGGGGATACGGATGGAACAACATCTGACAAGGCAGCCCAGTCTCCGTTCAGAATCCAGCGGTAAATCTGCTGATACCACAGTAACAGCCTGAATACCATAAACAAAATTGCAGCGGCTGCGGACCAGATCTTGTTCCGGCTTTTTCTGAATGCAAAGATCCATGTCATCAAAGTCAATAAAATACTGAATGCGCCTGTAAAAATCCACATACGTTTGTCCCCCTTATTCATGAAAAAAATCACTTCACAACGAGCATCGGTACCGGCAGTATTGATCAATTACGATTGCCGGCAGGTTTATCCTTTGGAAGGATTACATTCAACAGGATTGCTGCCAGAGTAGCAACGACAACCGGAGATTTTCCGAAGATCATCGTCACCCATTCCGGGAAAGCTGTCAGAGACGCAGGGGTCTGGGAGATTCCCATGCCAAGTGCAACGGAAAGACCAACAATCGAAGAATTGCGGAAAGTCATTTCCTGACGCATGATCAGTTTGATTCCAGTCATGGCAATGGAGGCGAACACGGAGATCGTCGCACCGCCGAGGACGCACTGTGGAATCGTGGTGAGCAGCGCCGAGAATTTCGGGAAGAATCCGGCGATCAGCATGATAACGGCTGCAAGTCCAAGCACACAGCGGTTGACTACTTTTGTTGTGGTGACAATGCCGACGTTCTGGCTGTAAGTCGCCGTTGGCAGTCCGCCGATCAGCGCGCACAGGATATTGGTGATACCGTACATTAGGATACCGCCCTGAAGTTCTTTGTTCTGCGGCTCACGGTTCATGCTTCCGACGGTGGTTGCCGAGAAATCGCCGATCGCCTGGATGGAGTTGATCGCGAACAGAAGACCGATCGCAATGCATGCCGACGGCTCAAACTTTACGCCAAAGTGGAGCGGCAGCGGCGCCTGGAACACACCGGCGGAGGAAATGCCGGAAAGGTCCACCAGTCCAAGACAGGCGGCGAAGGCATAACCTGCGATAATTCCCACCAGGATCGAGGCAAGCTTCAGAGTTCCCTTGGCAAAATGGTTCAGTCCTACGACAACAACCAGGGTAAACAGAGCGGCAAGCCAGTTTTTCCAGGAACCGTAATCCGGGTTGGAGGTTCCTCCTGCCATGTAATTGATCGCAGTGGGGTACAGGGAAAGTCCGATGGTGAAGACGACCGTGCCGGTTACCAGCGGAGGGAACAGTACACGGATCTTACGGATGAAGATACCGACGAGCAGCGCGACACAGCCTCCGACAATCTGGGCGCCGAGGATCGTCGCGATGTCAAAACTTTCAGCGATCGCCTGCATGCTTGGCACGTAAGCAAAGCTGATACCCATAATGACCGGCAGTGAAGCGCCAAGCTGGAATTTCTGGGTACGGACGAAGGGAAACAGCTGCAGCAGTGTGCTGAGTGCGGATGCAATCAGAGCGGCCTGGATCAAGATGACCCTGTCGCGGTCGCTGACCTGAGCAACGCCTGCAACGATGATCGCCGGCGTTACGCATCCCACGATCGCGGCGACTACATGCTGGAGCGCCAACGGCAGAGCCTGTCCGAAGCCTGGCACGCCGTTAAGGTCAAAGACAGAAGCGTGGCTTCTGCCGGAAGATGAATGGTTTGATTTCGACATAATATCCTCCTGATTATTACTTGCCGGGGACATCAGCTGTCCGCGGCATATGTATTACTCTTATACTTTACACAATCTTTATAAAAATTGCAATTTTTTTTTAGACATCGATGGCGATATACCAAACGCGTTCTGGAAAATTCCAAGTTCCCGGATAAGAAAAAAGCGGTCAATCATATAGACTAACCGCTTAAGATGCTCATTTATTTGAAAATGAATATATCCTCTATCGGAGCTTTAACAGCTCTTGAAATATCTATTGCCAGTTTCAGTGATGGATTATATTGCGCCTTTTCCAGTCTCATGATGGTTTCGCGTCGGACACCTACAATCTCCGCAAGCTGTTCCTGTGTCAAGCCCTGTGCTGTACGATAAACTTTTAAGTTGCATACAAAATCTGCTCCCATAATTTATTCTCCTTTTTCATAGCGATACAGTAAATAGTTGCTAAGAAAAAGAACCAGGGCGTAGATAAGTGAAACGGAAATAAGCATAAAGATTGCACACCATTCAACATTACGAGAAAACATACCTAATCCCATAAGCCAGATGACCACAAAGAGTAATCGAAATCCTATCTTATAGGCTTCTAACTGTGCCTTTCGTTTGTTTTCTTGAAAAAGTTCATCTTCTAAGGTATGCGAAAGTTTCCCTTCGAAGAAAAAACCAAAAAAGCCGAAAAATATAAAGAAAACAAACGGGTATATTTCTCCAAACTCATAATATGTCCAAAAGCCGCCAAAACCCAGAAAACCAAAGATTCCGCATAATCCCAAATATGGAGAAATTGTTCTGGAATATCTTTTGTCTTTGTGCTTTTTTGAGAAGGCAATTTTTACCAAGACTACCATTATATAGATGACATATGCAGTTATCAAGGCTCCAACTGCTAACATTGGAACATCCTTGGCAGAAAACACATAGTTAGATAGATCCATCTCTTTCACCCAGCGCCCATCATTATACAAGAGTGAGTAAATGATTCCGGCAATAAGTAATACACCACACCCGAATCCCATAAAGATAATTCGTTTCATTTGCTTTTTTGGCATTTCTATCTCTCCTTTCAAATGAGATGTTTTTGTATCTTTGTGAGATAAATATATCACATCAGTTTTGTGGCGTCAATAGGAGTAGTTGCACTCCCACCGCAGCCGCCCGCCGCACACATAGCGCCCTGCCGCCCCTCCCGGCGTTTTCGTCCGAATACACACAAAACCCCATTTTCAAAAGGGCTGATTCGTGATACAATCAGACAGACATATGAATTCGGTATTCATACCAACGAAGAGAGGAGAAAAAGCGATGTATCAGTTTGACAGGGCAGCTTATGAAAAACGAATGGAATGGTACAGAGATGCCAGATTCGGCATGTTTATCCACTGGGGGCTTTACGCGATACCGGCAAGAGGAGAGTGGGTCCGGAGTGTGGAAGAAATCCCGAAAGAAGACTATATGAAATATTTTTATGAATTCAACCCCACCGATTACGATCCGAAAAAATGGGCGCAGGCGGCAAAGGACGCGGGAATGAAGTATGTGGTACTGACCGCGAAGCACCACGACGGTTTCTGTCTGTTCGACAGCCAGTACACAGATTTCAAGTCCACGAACACAAAATGCGGCAGAGACCTGGTAGCGGAGTACGTGGAGGCGGTCCGCGAAGCCGGACTGAAGGTGGGGCTGTATTTTTCTCTGATCGATTGGTACCACGATGATTTTCCTCACTACGGAGACAGAAACCATCCGATGCGGAATCATCCGGAGTGCAGCAATGAAAACCGTGATTTTGACCGTTATCTGACCTATATGCACAATCAGGTCAGAGAGATCTGTACCAATTACGGAAAGATCGACGTTCTCTGGTTTGATTTTTCCTATGACGAACTGAGAGGCGAAGCGTGGAAAGGTACGGAGCTGATCGATATGGTGCGCAGTCTGCAGCCGGATGTGATCATTGACAACCGTCTTGAGGTCAGCGGTGAAGGCTATGGCTCCCTTGCCACCGGAAATCCTGCACCGTACCACGGTGATTTTGTCAGCCCCGAGCAGATGATCCCGCCGAACGGGATTCAGGACGTCCATGGACAGGACATCGCCTGGGAGGCGTGTGTGACCATGAACAACAACTGGGGATACCATGCGACGGATCATTACTTTAAACCTGCCTCCATGCTGATCAAAAAGCTGGTGGAATGTGTGTCCAAGGGCGGAAATCTTCTTCTGAATGTGGGACCTGACGCCAAAGGGAACATTCCGGAGGAATCTCTGGAGCGTCTGGCGGTGATCGGAAGATGGATGAAGAAGAACGGCGACAGTATCTACGGCTGCGGCAAGGCGGAGATTGAGAAGCCGGATTTCGGACGTGTGACAGCGAAAGGAAAGAAACTTTATTTCCATATGTATGAAAACACCATCGGTCCGGTGCCGCTGCCGGGACTGAAGAAAGAGGAGATCGCATCCATCCGCTGGCTGGCGACTGGTGCGGAAATCCCCGTTTCTACAAGCTGGGTACACAGTGATTATCCGGACATCGTGTTTGCCAATCTGGGACCGGATCCGGTGCTGCCGGACGAGATCGATACGGTGCTGGAAGTGACTTTGAAGTAATTCGCTGCATGGAATCCGGAAACTAGCGGAAAGTCGCTGCATGCAATCCGAAAATCAGCGGAAACGTAAATAGAAAAGTGTGAAAGAGACGACGATGAAAGATTATATTTTAGAAGTGTGCGCCGATTCTGTGGAATCCGTTCTGGCAGCGGAGGAAGGCGGTGCGACCCGGGTGGAACTCTGCCAGAATCTGGTGATCGGCGGGACGACGCCGGGGACGAAATTTTTTGAAGAGGTGCGCAGACACAGCAAGATCAGGATCCATGCGCTGATCCGTCCGAGATTCGGGGATTTTTGTTATACGGATTACGAGTATGCGGTGATCCGTGAGGAAGTGAAGATGTACCGTGAACTGGGCGCCGAGGGTGTGGTGATCGGTATTCTGAAACCGGACGGCACACTGAACATGGAGCAGATGGAAGGGCTGATGGAAGAGGCAAAGGGCATGTCCGTGACCCTGCACCGTGCCTTTGACGTCTGCGCCGATCCCTTTGCAGCCCTGGAGGATGCGGTAAAGCTGGGGATCGACACGATCCTGACCTCCGGGCAGCGAAACAACTGCCTGGAAGGGGCGGAACTTCTGCGGGAACTGGAGAAACGGAGCGCCGGAAGGATCTGCATTCAGGCAGGAGGCGGCGTGAATGCGGAAGTGATCGAAAGGCTTGCTCCGGCTGCGGGGATCAGAGCCTGGCATATGTCCGGAAAGGTGACGCTGGACAGTGAGATGCGTTATCGGAAGGACGACGTTAATATGGGGCTGCCGTCCCTCAGCGAGTATGAAATCTACCGCACTTCGGCGGAGAAGGTCCGGGCGGCGAGAGAAGTCCTGGAACGTATCTGAATATAAAATGCTATAGAGGAAAAGAAATGTTTTTGGAATACAACAGAAAAAGAATTGAACACCGGTACGAACAGCTGTGCCGGGAGTTCCCGGATGTTTTCGGTCCGGTGGATGAGAAGATCAGTGCCTGCCGGGAGCCTGTCGCGCTGGCAATGAAGTGGATGTACGGGGCAATGCCCTGGAGCGACAGGGGGAATTATCCTTTTGAGACCTTTCTGGATTTTGCGGAACATGGAGTTTGGCTCTGGGAGACGAAGGAATCAGTCCGTCGTCTGCCGGAGGAAATTTTCCTGAATTACGTTTTGTACCATCGGGTCAATGAGGAAGAGATTCGTCCATGCCGGCGCCTGTTCTATGACGGTATGAAAGAACAGCTGAGAGAGCTTGAGGGCCGTGAGGCCGCAATCGAGATCAACTACTGGTGTGCCGCAGAGGCGACGTACCAGTCGTCGGACGACCGGACGCTGTCGGCGCTGGCTGTCTGGCTGAGAGGCAGCGGACGCTGTGGAGAAGAGTCTACATTTACCGTCAACGCCATGCGAAGCGCCGGGATTCCTGCCCGCCAGGTCTATGCGCCCAAATGGTCCCACTGCGATGACAACCATGCGTGGGTGGAGGTTTGGACCGAAGGAAAATGGCAGTTTACCGGAGCCTGTGAACCGCTGCCGATCCTGAATAAGGGATGGTTTACCAACGCGTCTTCCCGGGCGATGATGGTGCATGCCCGGTGGTTTGACAACATCCTGCCGGAGCAGGAGGAACGGATCGGGAAAGAGGGCATGGTGACCATGCTCAATGAACTGAGCCGGTACGCGGCGGTAAAGACCGTGGAGGTCACCGTCCGTATGGAGGATGGCAGCCCCGCAGAATCCGCGCAGGTACAGTTTGAGGTGCTGAATTATGCGGAGTATGCGCCGATCGCGGAGACCGTGACGGATGGCGAGGGAAAAACAGTTCTGACCACCGGACTTGGCACGCTGCACCTCTGGGCGCAGAAGGACGGTCAGACCGGAGAGGCGTTTCTTGACGTCCGGGAAAACAGCAGCTGCGAGATTTGTCTGGGAACCCGGGAACAGGAATACGGTTGGACAGACTGTGATCTGATCGCTCCGGTGGATACGCCGGTGAACACGGATCAGCCGACGCCGGAACAGGCGGAGGATGGGAAACGCCGTCTCGAAGAGGCGGAACAGAAGCGCAGAGAAAAAACAAAGGATTGGGAGAATCCGGAACTCCAGGCGTTTCGCAGTTATCTGGATACCCTGGAGGGAAACAAGGCAGCCTGCGGCAGAGCGCTGCTGGAAACGCTGACAGAGAAAGACCGGACGGACTGCTGCTGTGAAATCCTGAAACATCATTTGGAGGAGACGATATCATGCCTTGAGGAAGCGGTGCCTGAACCGGGGACAGAGGAGTATGCGCGGTTTGTATCCTGTGTTCTGAACCCAAGGGTAGAGCATGAAGTGATGACTCCGTACCGCCGTTCCCTTTTGGAGTGGATGTCCGCTGAGGAGCAAAGGAACTTCCGGAAGGAGCCGAAGCTTTTATGGGAGAAAATCTGCCGTCAGATACAGGAGCGTCCGGAGGAAGAGCGGAGCAGTCTGATCACAGCGCCGGCGGCGTGTGTGAGAACGGGAATCGGAAGCCGGCGTTCCAGGGAAATCCTGTTTGTGGCTGCTGCGAGAAGCCTCGGCATTCCGGCGCGGCTGAATCCGGACGACGGAGCGATGGAGTACTGGAGAGACGGCGGCTTTGCGCCTGTGCTTGCGGAATGTGAAAAGAACTGCCGCCTGACGCTGAAGTCGGCGGGAGATATTGTCTGGAAATATTTTCAGAACTGGAGCATTGCCCGCAGAACGGAGCATGGCTGGCGATCCCTGCAGCTGACGGAGAAAACCTGGACGGAGGACGGACGCCTGGAGCTGTGGCTGGAGGCGGGAACCTACCGGCTGATCACGTCCAACCGTCTGCCCAACGGAAATCAGTTCGCGCGGCAGTGCCAGATCCTTCTGGAGCCGGGAAGCTGCCGGGAACTGACGCTGGAACTGCGGGAAGCAGATCTTTCCGATATGCTGGAATCCATCGATCTGCCGGAATTCCAGGTAAATGACGGGAAGGGAACCCCGGTCACTGCTTCGGAACTGACGGACGGCTCCTGCCGGGTGATGATCTGGCTGGAGGAGAGCCGGGAGCCGACGGAACATATCCTCAATGAAATGATGGAGCAGGCGGAGGCGTTCCGCGCCTGGATGTCCCGGATTCTGTTCGTGGTCCGTTCGGAGGATGCCCTGCAGGATCCTACAGTTGCAAAAGCTCTGCGGACGTTTCCGGAAATTCCGGTCTATTACGACGATTTCGTGGAAAATGTTTATCTGCTGGGACGCAGGATGTACGTGGATCACGAAAAGCTGCCGCTGATCCTGGTAACGGACGGGAAACGCAATGGAATCTATGCCGCCAGCGGATATAATGTGGGAACTGGTGAAATGCTGCTCCGTATCCTGGAAGCGCGAGAGAAAAAGAAAGAAAATGACAGTTCAGCCAGCTGAACTTTTGCGAAAGAGAACGGAAAAGAGAGGGAGTCTATGGATAAAACAATGATCAGCGGCGCAAGAGCGCTGGAATTTCTCAGACAGTTTGACTTTATCCGGGAAGCGGGAACCGAAGGGGAACATGCGGCTGCGGAGAAGATCCGGAAGTATCTGGAACAGAATGTGTCCGGTCCGGGGATCACGTTCCATGAGGAGCCGTTTTCCTTTGAGGAATCCCGGATTCTGGAGGCGCGCCTGGTGGTCACGGAGCCATATCAGAAGGAATATTCCGTTGTCGGGTGCGCCGGATGCGGAAGCACGCCGGAAAACGGATTGGAAGCGCCGTTTCTCTATGTGGAAAATGGCGACGAGATCAGCCTGGCGTATGCCCGGGGAAAGATTGTGTTGGTCAACGGAATTGTGAGAAAAGCATTTTATCAGAAGCTTGTGGAAGCAGGCGCGGCGGGATTTGTGATGCTTTCCGGAACGCCCATCGACGAGGGAGAGGATCTTCGTCCGGCGCGCCGCTCGCTGCGCGGGGTGGAAGAAACGCCGATACAGGGAGTGACTGTCCATTACAAAGACGCAGTGGAACTGGTGGAACGGGGTGCATCCAGAGTCCGTCTGATCCTGCGCCAGGAAAAGGAGAAAAGAATCTCCCGCAATCTGATCCTGCGGATCGACGGCAGCCAGCGGGCGGATGAGGTACTGACTGTGAGCGCTCACTACGATTCCGTGCCGGAAGGACCAGGCGCTTACGACAATATGGCAGGAGCGGCGATCGTCATGGAACTTTGCCGGTATTTCTCTGTACACCGGCCCAGCCGGACGATGGAATTCCTGTGGTTCGGCGCGGAAGAAAAAGGCCTGTATGGAAGTTTGAACTATGTGGAGCGGCACGGCGAAGAACTGGCGGCGCACCGCTTTAACATGAACGTGGACCTTGCCGGGCAGACCATCGGAGGGACGGTCATCGGAGTGACCGGGAATCCGGAGATCTGTCAGATCCTTTCCGCGTATGCTCACGAAGCAGGCATGGGGGTATCGTTGAAACATCAGATCTGGGGAAGTGATTCCAACAGTTTTGCATGGAAAGGCGTTCCTGCCATGACGTTGAACCGGGATGGTTTCGGCATGCATACCCGTCACGATACGGCGGCGTTGATTTCCGCCTGGTCTCTGGAGCGGAGCAGCCGGCTGCTTGCCATGGTGGCGGAACGGCTGGCTTCTGCGGAAGTTTTCCCGTTCCCGCGGGAGGTTCCGGAAAAATTCAGGGAAGAACTGAATGTATTTTTTGAATGATCGTCGCAGCGGTTCCGTTGGATCCAGGACGCTCCGTTGGAGCAGATCTTTTATCAGAAAATTAGAACTGTTTTGATCTCATTCCGAACAGAGGAAAACCCCCGGAAAAACGGTCTGTCAGGATTCGTTTTCCGGGGGTTTCAACATTGAAAATGCAGTTTCGGATGAAACATAATTTATTTTTTTTGTTATCTTGCCGTTGTGCGGAAGATACGGAAGACACCGGTCTGCTCGATCAGACGTGTGAGTGCAAAAAAGATTACGGAGTCGATCGGCCACATGATCAGGTTCTTGACCGCACGTGCCGGAAGAAGAACCAGAAAGCCTTTTCCGTACAGCATATCCAGCCACAGGGTGCTCAGAAGAACGTTTACCACCAGGACAACGATCAGCTTGGCAAGAAGCACCCGCCGTAAGGTGAGCTTTTTCTTATAATAAAAACAGCCGTAAATAAACGCTGCAAGCATTGCGTTGAAGGTGAAACCGAAGAAAAACGCGCCGTCCGGTTTCATGACATATTTTACGATATCAAGGATTCCCGCGAACAGGGAACCGGTGACCGGGCCGAACAGGTAATCGACCAGCTGATTGGGGATTGCCGAGAAGCCGATCTTGATATAGGGACCGATGTTGATGGACGCCACAGAATTAAGAATCAATGCAAGCGCCGCGAACATGGCACATACGGCAAGGACAGGAACCTTCTTCAGCTCCTGGGAAGATGACAGAAACATATTTTGCTTTTTTTCAGAGCTTGACGGATTTTTAGACATAAAAAAATTACCTCCTTTTTTGGGCTTCTTACTACAATAGGAGATAATTTTGTTATCTTCTGTTGCAGCGAGATGCGACTTATATACCGCAAGATTACTCTTTTCGTCTTTCCAGCGACTCTCTATCCGGAAAGCACTTAACGCATATAAACCTACTCTGCATTTCTATGTTGGATTCATTATGAAGCAGAAACAGCGAAAAAGCAATGGATTTTTCGCTGTTTCTGCGTTTTTGGTAAAACATACAAAAAATCTTATCTTTTTTGTACAGACTGCCTGCTTGCAAGGTCTTTCTTCCATTTTTCCAGATCTCTGAGAATCGAAAGGATACTTTGGTTGCTCATGCAGTAACAGGGCAGTTTTTTACGCCTTTTTCCGGAAATGAACAGGAACATCCGACGGCGTATGGAAATATCGGAATCCAGGAGCATCTTTTCGGAAAGCTGGATATCAGAGTCCAGAGGATAGACGGCAAATACGTGCCCGAACCGCCGAAACCGTATGCCGTCTTCGCCGACCGTTACGCGGACATTTCAGAGGGTGAAAATCCATAAATAGATTGAGAAAATCGTGAATTGATGATAAAATAGTGAAAACATGAAGGAGGATAATGGAATGTTTGAGCGAATTGATTATACAGTAGAACGAATTGACGGTGATTATGCATACTTAAAACGGGTTGACGAACCGGAAGAAGAACTGAAATGCGTTGCGAGGGCTCTTCTCCCGCCGGAAATCATGGAGGGAAGCCGTCTGGTTTACGAAATGCTGCAGTACACGCTGCTGTAAGAGGAGAAGAACAATGGCAATTCAAAAACATATGCTGCCTATTCTGGAATACGATGAAGACCCAGGGGCGATACTAATGCCGAACAGGGAGGAAGGCTATCGTTTTCCGGAAAAGGCAGTCTTTGCGTTTCTTGGAGATGAGATCGAACAGTTTGCGGTGCGGAACCAGTGCGAAATGATCGGAACTTTTGTCACGATCACAAAAACGTATCCGGTTTATCAGACCGATTACCACGGAGAGACCGTCTGCTTTTGTCAGGCACCGCTTGGAAGCGCTGCGGCGGTTCAGTTTCTGGATTTTCTGATCAGCTGCGGGGTGCGGAAGGTGATCTCTGCGGGCAGCTGCGGAGCATTGGAACCTCTGGAAGAAAATGCGTTTCTGATCCCCGTTGAGGCCCTTCGTGACGAGGGCGCATCCTATCATTATCTTCCGCCTTCCAGGACCATACGCCTCGATGAGGAAGGGGTGCGGGCGATCCGTCAGGTTTTTGTCAGCAGAGGCATTCCCTTTGAAGAGTGTAAAACCTGGACGACGGATGGCTTTTTCCGGGAGACGAGGGAAATGGTGCAGTACCGGAGAGAGGAAGGCTGCAAAGTTGTGGAGATGGAGTGTTCCGCGCTTGCCGCCTGTGCAAGATTCCGGAAGATCCTGTTCGGACAGATACTCTTCACTGCAGATACGTTGGCAGATGCAGAAAACTACGATGCGAGAGACTGGGGAAGCAGCGCTCTGGCCACCGCGCTGGAGTTGTGTTTTGCGGCAGTCTGTGAGATGAAAAATGATCCGTGATTGCACGGAATAAAAGAAATGGAGAAGGAGAAAAGGGTCATGAGAAAAAGAGGAAAGTACAGAACTGCGGCGGGAATGGCAGCCCTGCTGCTTGCCCTGACAGCAGGAGGATGCGCTTCTGATTCCGGAACGGCAGAGGGGACGTCGTCATCGTCATCTGCGGAACAAACGAAGACGATGACTGCCGGACAGGCAGACAGCAGCGCAGCTTCCGACAGCTCTGTGCAGGGCAGTTCTGAACAGGAGGGACAGGTGGAGAATCTGGCGATGTATGTTCCGTATGGAGACGAAGGCGGATATCTTATGGTGGATCAGGAGAGCGGATCGGTTTTTACTGTGACCATGCCGGAAGAAATTTATGATATCGATGGAAACAAGATCGGGCAGGAGGATCTGGAAAAGGGAAACATCCTGCGGATCTATGGCAACGGGATCATGATGAACAGCTATCCGGGACAGTATCCCGGCGTGACGAAAATCCAGGTGGAGGAAACGGGAAGTCCGTCGGATGCGGATCAGTATCAGGAGATTATCGATGGGATCTATCAGGCACCTGATCCGGCAGAAGTTCCTCTGCTGAGCCTGGAATACCGGACGACACAGGCGATCGTGTCTGCGGCGACGAGTACCGGAAGTTATCGCTGGGAATATCCGGCGGAAGATGGAACCATGACAGAGCATTCTGGTGATATGTCAAGAACTTTTTGAAGATGATTTTGATGTGTTTTTCA